>OCVQ010001151.1_pt1 | contig 21014 bp, 14 predicted proteins | sample 1539061 | NCBI WGS metagenome assembly OCVQ01 (sample SAMEA3355526, study PRJEB22509) | marine metagenome | biome: marine; feature: river plume; material: water | place: USA | collected 2010-08-08 | depth 0.5 m | reverse complement strand
CTAATGTTTGTATTGCAGTGTTTAAATCTAATATTTCTTGGTCGCGCTTTGCTTTTTCATCTGGTGTATAAACTTTACCACTTCCTTTTACTGTTTTAAAGAATCTCTCTCTAGCAACAGCAGGATCATATTCTGCTTTACCTTCAGGATCATTATTGATTAACGCAAATTTATCACCAAATGCTTGTTTGTAGTTATCTATATTAGCATTTACACCAGCCCATGTTTTAACAACAATAGCAGGTGCTAATGCACGATCGCGACTAGCATTGCGTTCTAATGATGTGTAAGGTGAAACCCAAATCATGACCATCATTGTATCGTAGCCTAATTCTTCTAATTCAGCTTTCTTCTTTAATAGTGGTTTACTAGCAGCGCCAGTACCATCTATAATAATATCTTTTTTCTCTCCGGATAATTGTGCGTATTTTTCTTTAGTTGCCTTTTGAGCTTGACCCATTAATTTGCCTGCTTGAGACAATTGATCTTGATCGAAATCTGCGATTTTCATGCCTAAACCTGCTGCTTTCAACAATTCTTCATAGGTGTCATCGACATTAATCACAGTCAAATTTTTAGGTATTATCTGCGCAGAAACAAACGTTTTACCCGAACCAGCGGGGCCAGCCATGAATATAGCTTTTGGTTTGGATTTTATTTCCTTAAGTAAATCTAATAATTTGATCATACGTGAATATAAATAGGTGACCTGGACGAGCCAAGCCACCTATAAATATTGTTATTTGTACTGATTATGCTATCTTAACGCTAGTAGGTAACGTTTCAGTTACTGGTTTGAAGTTAGGATTTTCTAATGAATATATTTCATATATGTTTTTAAACATTGTAAAGTTCTTTTCAATGTCATTTACCATTTTTAATTCCCAACCTTTACCTTGGATTTTATCACCTTTACCCTCGCTACGTGTATTTGCTTTAACCCATAAAATACCTGTGTGAGTTACTTTTTCGTCGTGTGTTTCGTTCCAAGCTTGCGCATAGGCGGCTAATTGTAAATCATATGACGTATGTAAACTGTTCGATGTCTTAAGGTCTAGTAACCATATGTTATCAAATAATCTAACGACTAAATCGGCCGTACCAGCATATTTGTGTATGTCTGAGAATAAATGATATTCGGTTGCGATCAATTCTGGTTTATGTGTATTCCAAAAATCAGCAAAACGTAAAATCATTCTCCATACATCTAAGTTATATTTAGCGTTTCCGTACTCATCAATCCATGTAATTTCTTGTCCATTTAAAAAATTATCTACAGCGGTATGTACTTGAGTACCTTCACCTGCAGCTTTTGAAGCAATAATATCACTATTATGTCCTACATCTTTTAACCATGAATGGAAAAATTGATTTTTAGGAAAATAGTTTAAAACAGATGTTACTGAAGGATAATAATTACCTTCACGTCTGTAGAATCTAGAATCTAATACATTTACTTGTTTGTCCCCTTCAGCGTATTCAACAATACGTTTGATTTTGGGGTCTTTTATTATGTTGACGTTTTTATCAATCATATTAGGTTTAATTTTTTTTCAAGCAAACTCTGAAAATTCAGAGGTAGTGTTTGCTCAATTGTGTTTAAAAATTGTTCAAAACCAATTTCATTAGCGTCTTTACCTTCCATCTCCACCAAATATACCTCTTTACCATATGACATTAGAGTTTCAGCTTGTTTTAAAGCATCTTTTCTAGCATCATTATCTAAAGCAATATAAATACGATTAACAGAAGATTCGACTAACTTTTTCATTAGTTTTTCATGTAATACTTTACCAAATAATGGTATAACATTACGTTTAATTGTTAAGGCATCAAACATACCTTCAACAAGTATGATTGGTGCATCCCAATTTATATATAATTCAAAACCAATAGCTTCTTTAGCTGCAATTGGAGGGTTTTTATATTTTCGATCTGAATCTTTATAGGCTCTAGCTATAAAATAATTTAATTGTCCTAAATCGCTATATGAAGGAATAATAACTCGTTCAGTATAAGGTCCTTCTTTGCAAAAACCAATACTATATTTTATAATATCGTCTGTGGTTATACCACGTTTAGATAAAAATTTTAAAGCATGTTTTGCTTCAATTTGAGCTATTTTATCTGAGGTAGGGGTTGATAGTGAAATAAATTCTTTAGGTAATACTAATAATCCGTGTTCTGTTTGATCTTGTTTTTTATTAGGTACTACTAATATATTTAATTCTGCTATTTTAGTAGATGGTGCCTTTATTTTTTTAAATAACGATAGTAATGTTTTACCTTTAGCTCCACATACCCAACAATGCCAGAAATTTTCTTTCTTTTCCGTTGTGCGTAGACTAATCTCCATTTTATTTTTGTGGTGTGTACAGAAGGGACACTTAAAAGCATAGTTACCTTTACTAGTAGCTTGACCCTTGCCTAGTACCGATTCAGTTAGAAATAATAGAGCTGTATTATCCATAACCTCGAATGTACGATCTTATTATGACAATATCAAATCTTTACTATAAAATTTTCCTAGTATATTATCGTTGATGTAATTTTTATCCTCCAATACGTTATATTGGAATAGATATTTCGCCTCGTAGTATGTTAGTTCCTTTTTAGTTTTACATAAACGTAAAACATGACGCATCATATCCTCGGGCTTACATAACTTAATTTCAGTGGCTGAGCCATAGTAGGTCTTCCAGTCACTTTCCTTCACAACAGATTTTTTAGTTGGTCTTCGTCCCTTAGTAACAGGAATTTCGGCTAGTTCTTTCTTACCTAATTTTTTAGTTGTGGTGTGGAAAAATGCTTTTCGTCCAATATACTGACGGCCAGTGGGGATGTGTGTTGTTATGTAAACATAACCAACAAAATCATCAATAACGAAATCAGGGTTATTTATTAAATCTTCTACCTTTATTTGTTCCATAACTATTATTTTATTTTAAACGTCGTATTTAACGACAAATGTCATATCCGTATCTGGTGATATAAGAATTGGTTTACTAAATTTAGCAACAGCTAACAATTCATTATTATCATTATATAAACCTATTTGAGTGGTGTATGGAGTAAAATTAGAACTAGTAGCAAAGTTTTTAATAGTACTATTTATAGAGCCGGTTAATGTATACCCTCCATTTCCATTGGATATTATATATTGACTACCTGATGCACGAAGAGACGGATTGTAAGATGAATTAAAATCACTTTCCTCAACTAAACATCTAACCTCGTTTTCCTCGATTATGTGTTCATTTTTAAATGATAACGTAAAATTTCCTAAGTATGCCATTTATTATAAATATTTTAGTTTTGTGGTGGAGGTCCACCAGAACCACAATTTGCTGTGCACTCTAGAAGTGTTGCATATGTCCCACCTAAAACTAAAGTACAATTTAAATTAACACAAGAATATCCCATACTACCACCTCCACCTCCACCTCCACCTCCAGTTGGGGCTTCTGTAGGAGTCGCTGTTGGCGTCGCTGTTGGTGTTGCCGTTGGTGTTGCAGTTGTTGGCGTCGCTGTTGGCGTCGCTGTAGGAGTCGCAGTTGGCGTCGCTGTTGGCGTCGCTGTAGGAGTCGCAGTTGGCGTCGCTGTTGGTGTTGCTGTTGGCGTCGCTGTTGGCGTCGCTGTTGGCGTCGCTGTTGGTGTTGCCGTTGGTGTTGCAGTTGTTGGAGTCGCTGTTGGTGTTGCTGTTGGTGTTGCAGTTGGTGTAGCTGTTGGTGTCGCTGTTGGAGTTGCTGTAGGGGTGGCTGTAGTTGGTGTTGCAGTTGGTGTTGCTGTTGGGGAAGGAGTAGGAGCAGCATTTATAATAATAGTTTTAACACTACAACAACAATCGTTATTCTCGTTTGTAAGTACTACTTGACTAATGTCTGTGTTTACTCGGTATGTTCTACCAGTTTTCATATTGGCTAGCGAAACATTTTCTTCAAGTAAGTTATCATCAGATATAGACGTTGTATAAACATTATACGGGCCTGTAGCTGTGGTACTTGAATCTATTGTTACTGTTATGATTTTTCTAGCCATTTATTATAAATATTTTGTTTATTTTTTTAAATTTATTTTTTATAAAGTTTGGCAGCTTGGATCACCACATCCAGATAAATATGGTCCATATAGTGTTGGTAAATCATTTGTATTTACTTCTGCATTAATGTCTGTAACTTGATAACATGGCCTAGCAGGTGGTGCCTCTAAGAATGAATAAACACTATTTATTCCCAATGATAAAATACTTCTATAATTAGTTCCAATACCACCACTAGTACATGATGTAAGTGTATAGTAATTATAAGCAGGAGATACAGGTGTTGCTGTAGGAGTAGCAGTTGGGGTAGCAGTTGGGGTATTTGTTGTTGGGGTAGCAGTAGGTGTTGCTGTAGGGGTTGTTGTAGGAGTAGCTGTTGGGGTTGTTGTTGGAGTTGCAGTAGGAGTTGCAGTTGGAGTTGCAGTAGGAGATGGTGTTGGAAAAACAAAAGACTGAGCATCACAACAACAATCAGGATCTTCATTTTTAACTATTGCAGAAGTACGGCCTGTATTATTAACAGGATATCCTACTCCTGTTAGTGTACTTTGAGGTACACCACTAGCTATTAAATTACTAAATGTTATAGAATCATAATAGATACTATAAGTACTAGTACTTAATGTGTCAATGGGCGTTATAGTTAAATAGTAGGTTGCCATAATTTTTCTTTAATATAACTAATTTATTTTAATTTTTCAAATTTATTTTATGTTATTGAAACTATTGTTCCACCCATTTTTTCTAAACGCTTATTAGCTTCAACTTGGACTTGTTCAATTGCTTCCTCATAACTATTGGTATAGGCTACATATTGGAATGTAACTTGTGTTACACCGTCATTTTTTAGATAAATAAATTCTATGTTATACATTTTTTATATTTTATTTTTTATTCCTCCGCACCACATTGTGCTGCTGTAGGACAAGATACATAAGGAGTAGAATTCATATATATTGCTGGTGAACCGGTTGGGTATATACTTCCAATTTTATAAGCAAATCCTGTACCAGAAGTTGGTCTATAATATCTTGTAGCATTTGGACTAAAGCCTGATGTAAACGCACCATACTGCTCTAACTCATTATCAACACAATTAACTCCATTACATCCATATTCAAACATTATGTATATATCATAAGCTGGAGGAGCTGCTGTTGGAGTTGCTGTTGGGTTAGGTGTTGGGTTTGGAGTAGGGTTTGGTGTTGCACCAGGACACTCAGTACAACTTACTATTCTTCCTACATTATCAGCACCTGGACCGTGATATACTTGAACATATTTAGTGTCTCCAATCCATTTAATCCAATAAGTACCTTGAGGAAGACTAGTCCATCCAGCTCCTGTAAAGATATTTGAAGAACAGAAATCACCATTATTTCCAGTTACTACAAGAGGAGTAGAGCCATTATTACAAACATCATATGCTGAAACTGATGAATAATAAATAGTTCCTCCAAATGGAGCTGTTGGAGATGGTGTTGGGTTTGCCGTTGGATTTGGTGTTGGATTAGGGGTAGGATTAGGGGTAGGATTAGGGGTAGGATTAGGGGTAGGATTAGGAGTTGGGTTAGGGGTAGGATTAGGAGTAGGATTTGGTGTTGGGCTTGCAGTAGGTGTAGCTGTAGGAGTTGCTGTAGGAGTGGCAGTTGGTGTTGCTGTAGGAGTGGCAGTTGGTGTTGCTGTAGGAGTGGCTGTTGGTGTTGCTGTAGTTGGTGTTGCAGTAGGTGTTGCTGTAGGTGTAGCAGTAGGAGTTGCTGTAGGAGTTGCCGTTGGTGTTGCTGTTGGAGAAGGTGTAGGACAAGCAGTACAAGCTGTTTGTGCTGTTCCTGTTTGTGCTGAGCCATCTCTTAAAAATTCTCTTTCATCTGTACCATTAGAAACCCAGAATGTATCATTAACTATCATATCACCATATACGTTACCGTATGTTGGAGATGATAAACCTAATACTTTAGTTAAATTACATAAAGATGTACCTTGAACTGTTACATTTACAGTACTATATCCACCACCAGCACAGGCATCTGGTCCATTACTTAAACTTACATATCCACTAAATGTAGTTGTAAAGGCAGTTGGAGCAGCTGTAGGAGTTGCTGTTGGCGTCGCTGTAGGAGTTGCTGTTGGCGTCGCTGTTGGCGTTGCTGTAGGGGTAGCAGTTGGAGTTGCTGTTGTTGGTGTTGCTGTTGGAGTAGCAGTTGGTGTTGCTGTAGGAGTTGGTGTAGGACACTCAATACATGGTTGTAGTCTTCCTACGTTATCAGCGCTGGCAGCGTGATATACTTGAACAACCTTAGTATCTCCAATCCATTTGATGTAATAAGTATTTTGAGGAAGACTTGTCCAACCAGCTCCTGTAAATATAGTTGAATTACAGAAAGTATCTCCATTTCCTGTTACTACAAGAGGAGTAGAGCCATTGTTACAAACATCAGCTGCCGATATTGTTGAATATTCAATAGTTCCTCCAAATGGTGTTGTTGGTGCTGCAGTTGGTGTTTCTGTTGGAGTTGCTGTAGGGGTAGCTGTAGGTGTTGCAGTTGTTGGAGTTGCTGTAGGAGTAGCTGTTGGGGTTGCAGTTGGTGCTGCCGTAGGCGTCGCTGTAGGCGTTGCTGTAGGTGTTGCAGTTGGAGTAGCGGTAGGTGTTGCTGTAGGAGTTGCCGTTGGAGCAGGAGTATTATTATTACAATTAGTAAAGGATCCTGTTATATATAATATTTTATTATTAGGATTTGGAGTATCAATAGAATGTATTACCACATTACTAACAACAGTATCTTTAGTTATTGAATCAGTTGGGTAAGGAATATATGTTGTTCCATTTGCAGATGCGGTAGCTGCAAAAGTAGCTAATAAAGTACCACCGTTATATGCTTTTAGAGTCATATTAACAGGATAATACAAGGATGCTGAAATAGATCCGCTTGCACCACTTATATTAACTCCATAAGGTGATCCTATAGCATAATCTGTAAAACAAACTTCAGTTAAGTTAATTGATACTGATATAGGTGAACTATATTGGAATACAGGATAAGTACCATCTTGTGATTCAAAAGATTTACAAGCAATATACCATCCAGGAGCAGCATCATTAATACTTGAAGTAGTAAAGTTAGTTGCAAATGTAAAGAATGAAGAAGTATCTTGAGATAAAAATCCTGATTTTAATGAGGCTGTATTATATAATAAATTTAGGTTAGTTCTTGGATTAAATATATAATTAGAATCTATTGTTAAAGTATTATAATCTATATCATTATAATAATACCAATCACTAGTATAATTTTGATATGATGTTTGCACAGGAAATGAAGCTGCATTTACAAGAGAAGTTGCTGTAGATGAATTTGATAAAGACATTGTTAAAATATCTACTACAGATCCACTTAATGTTCTAAAGAAAGTTCTATAAGCATTATGTCCGTTATAAGATTCAGTTATAGCATAATAACCATTAAATACTTTTTGATCACCATTACCATCATAATATAATGCTTTACTTGTAGTTAAACCTAATGCATTAGTATTATCAAAGAAACAAGTACTATAGTTAGGATAGTTTTCTACTTTCACTTCATGAGTAAAAGTAGTTCCGTAACTACCTAAACCTACTATAGTTTGTCCAAAACTTCCTGAGTTTACATAAGATGATGTTAAATTATGTAGCAGTGAAGTAGCTTGATTGTCTGCATCTTCTTGTGAAGTATAACTTATTACAGATCCAGCAGGTATAGAAACGTCTACTACTGAAGGGAAAGTTAATAAATCACCTACTTTATTAGGAATAACATTAGTAGATTTAGCAGTACTTTTATAAACTCCTCCACTACTTACAGTATAGTCAGGTTTACCAGAAGTATAAGGTAATATTAATAACTTCATAAGATCCGTAACTAAAGATGGTTGATCGGGAGCTATAGATACAGCTGTACCAAAGGTAAGTGGATCTTGGTTAATAATAGCATTAAATGTTTGGGCTACTTGTTTCTCTTGGGCTGTATTATAATCTTTTTGATTATAAAAATACATACCATCACACAAATGTTCTGAAAGATAGTTAGTAAGACCTGCGTTGGTAAATATTCTAGTTCCATTATTAATATAAGGAGTATCAGTATATCTGTAACCAAATTTATTAGATGGTTCTTTAAAAGTTTGTCTTTGATCTTTTGTTAAAATTATTATTATATTAATAACAGCAAGAACAAAAAGTGCAACTCCAAGAATACTAAAAATAGCAGCAGTAGCAGGAGCTCCAGCAAGAGATGTATTTACAGCCCAAGAGCCTCTTTGAAGAGCGTCACCTAAAATAGTAAAAACTTCTTTAATAATAGTTGTATTAAAAGCAGCAGGTGAGGCTATTCTTACTACAGAGGCTCCAACACCAGAAGCAGCTGCTATAAAATTACCAACTGCAAAAACAAGAGATATTCCTGCTGTAAATACAGAAGCATAAAATTTTGCTTTTTGACTTGCCTGATATCCTTCTTCATCTTGATCAAAGAAAAGATCTGGATTTCCACGCACAAAACCATCAGCTAGTTTTAAGTAAGCATGATTAAGTCCTGATATATAACGATTTATTTGGTTAGAATAATCATATGCAGTAAAAAATTGAGCAGCAATTTGTTGGCTAACACTACTATATCCCATATAATATCTATAACTAGCAGGCTGGGGTACAGAAGATTTAGCAATTACTTGAGTAATTTGGTTTGTTTTAGATATAGTAGGAAATACAAAAGCCTCACTAAATTTTAATCCACCAGAAGTAGTTTCCCAAGATTTAGGTCCTTCTTGTCTATCATATATATGTGTTTTACCAAATAACCAATATCTTACAATCTCATAATATCTGTTAATACCATAAGATCTTTCTAATTCAGTTCCCATTTTATAAATGGAATTACCAATACTATGATAATATGGATAAGCATATTGGGATAGAACAGGTGTACTAAACACATTATTTGTGCCTACAGTCCATGAATTAGAAGGAGTAATTGAATATAAATAGGTTGTTAATGTAGGAGTATTAGCAGCGTCGTATGGTGAGTATACGTGCATTCCTGCTAGATATTTATATATTGGTGTAGTACAATCAAATTGTATTTCTACACTTACATTTGAAGTAGGTACTCCTCCTTTTTTAGCTAAACCAACAACCATATTAAAGAATGGATTTAACTGGTCTCCATAATTCACAATAGCATATATTCTATTAGTGCCACTGTTTAGTTTAATAAATTGTCCAGGAAGTAGAGGAGTAAATAGTCCATTTAAATTTGTAGCATATGGAGTTAAAGTAGAATTTGGGAATGTAATACTAGCTAAATTAACATTATTTAATCCTGTAACTATAACATCTAAAGTAATATAACCGTATGTTGTATTTCCTAAGTTTATATTTCTATTTTTATTAGCCCATCTTACATTAGTAGTAGAACCAAAAATAGCAGCATAATCCGCCCCCGCTTGACTATTAGAAGTAAAATCGTTTGGAGTAAATATTAATGTTGTTGTATTACTAAGGGGCATTATTTAATTGTTTTATATAAATATTTTAAGGGGAAGGACAGCTTGCTATAGTACCATCACAGAATCCTATAAGAGTCTTAGACGCACCGTTAATATAATAAACTGGAGCAGAAGATCCACTTACTTTGTAGTATCCTGTTGTTGGATTTGTTGATAATGCACTATTGCTATACCATGATGTACTGTAGAATCCACTAGAAGATACAGTGCTCTTATTCATATATAATGTAGATGGTGTTAAACATGCTTCACAGTTTGCAGTTCCTACTGGATCTGAGCTATAATAACAGAATGAAGCTGACATTATTGGTTTATCAATTATAGCATACATTATACTTCCTGAAGATCTTAAGTAGGTTGAGTAGAATGCAGATGATGAAATAATAGCATCTTTACTACCTGAAATTGTACTCCATCCTAAGAATGTAGATCCATTAGTTCCAGTACAACCCATATTAATAAGAGTACCATATGAACCTGTTGCAGTGTACGGAGAATTTACATTTATAGCTGGGTTTTGTAAAGCATAGATATATCTTGTAAGTTGTCCTGTTGCTTCTGGACTTAATTTATCTAAGACAAAAGACATACTTAATTGCATACAATCTAAAATTGGCTCATTTTCTATTATAAAATCATTATCTTTAATAGCTATGAATGAACCACTAGCTAAAGGAACAGGAGCTAAATATAAGTAAGTTCCATCAACTGGACTACCCGGGCTATTAATGTATAGGTAATTATTTGGATCTGTGTTCCAAATTCTATTTCCATTAGCATCTTTATACAAACTAGCTGAGACATATGGTGTTGCACCTCCTTTAAAGTATACATAAGCTGAGTTTAAGTAAGGATCAATATTACAAGCAACAGATGCTGTAACTATTTGTAAACCATATCTTAATAAACCTCCTGTTATATTTAAATCACAAAGTATTGTAACGTCTAACGTATCACTTATACTTGATGTGGTATATTGATACTCAGCTGATACATAGTATGGAGATACACTAGATGTATAAGTAAATGATATAGATCCTTGGTCTGTATCCCATCCAGAACTTGTAATTAATTGATTATTTATGTTATAAATGTTTAATCTATTTTCTCTTCCATAAGCATCATAAAGTAATGATACAGTATTTCCATCAACTAATTCAGAAGTACATATTGGAACTGCTGGATATTTACCATAGTTAAGACTACCTGTACTTAAAGTATATGTTGTATAACAATCTTGACAAGTTTGAGATGACAGATATGGATTTACAGATCCTGTAATTACATAAGTTTTTCCAGCACCATATGTTATAGGAGCATTTATATAAATACTTCCTCCATTTTTATAATATAAAGAAGATGTATTATTAATTAATATACTATTTTCATATATCATTAAATTACCACTACCTGTTGTATAAGGTCCCCAAACATTAGAAGGAGTATCTTCAGCTAATTGAAGTTGAATAGTATCACTTGTTCCCGCAGCTACTGTTGTTGAAAAATCTCCTGAGAAGTAATATGGTGTTCCATTTACTGTTATGTTAGCATCTAAGAAAGCAGATGGAGATTCATTATATTCTTCTAAATGGATATTAACAGTTGCTGGTATAGCTGTTGGAGCTGGTGTTGGGCTTGCTGTTGGTGTTGTAGTTGGAGTAGCTGTTGGAGTAGCTGTAGGTGTTGCTGTTGGAGTCGCTGTAGGTGTTGCTGTTGGAGTCGCTGTAGGAGTCGCTGTTGTTGGAGTCGCTGTTGGTGTTGCTGTAGGAGTCGCAGTTGGCGTCGCTGTTGGCGTCGCTGTTGGCGTCGCTGTTGGAGTTGTCGTTGGAGTAGCAGTAGTTGGCGTTGCCGTTGGAGTAGCTGTAGGCGTCGCTGTAGGTGTAGTTGTAGGAGTTGCTGTTGTTGGAGTCGCTGTTGGTGTTACTGTAGGCGTCGCTGTAGGAGTTGCAGTTGGAGTAGCGGTAGGAGTTGCAGTTGGAGTAGCGGTAGGAGTAGCTGTAGGCGTCGCTGTTGGAGTAGCAGTAGTTGGCGTTGCAGTAGGTGTAGCTGTTGGAGTCGCTGTAGGAGTCGCTGTTGGCGTCGCTGTAGGTGTTGTAGTAGGTGTAGCTGTTGGAGTAGCTGTTGGAGTAGCAGTGGTTGGAGTTGCTGTAGGTGTGGCTGTTGGCGTCGCTGTAGGTGTTGCCGTAGGCGTTGCTGTAGGAGTTGCAGTTGGAGTAGCGGTAGGAGTTGCAGTTGTTGGGGTTGCTGTAGGAGTCGCTGTAGGTGTAGCTGTTGGAGTTAAAGTTGGTGGTGATGTAGTTGGTGTAGCTGTAGGAGTTGCTGTTGGAGAAGATGTAGTTGGTGTTGCTGTTGGTGCTGCAGTAGTAGGGGATGGAGTTGATCCAGAAACTAAAGATCCAGTTAAAGTAAAGTTACATCCTATTAAAGATGATACTACTGTTGCTGTAAAATTACAATCTAAAACTTTAGTTAAAGTAACTATTATTTTAGCTGTATTACTATATACAAATTCACTACTTGCTACTGAATAATAAGTTTCATATGTTCCTGGTTGAGTAGCTGTAAATCCTATAAGATGAGTATCTTGATTTACAAAATAAGAACTACCAGATAAAATTAAAGTATCTCCATTTAAATTAAAATCTCTATTATTTACATAAGCATAATAATCAAATTCAGAGGGAGCTGATGAGGATGGATATGTTAAATTAATTGGTAAAGCAAATGGAGGATCTGGGAATATAGATTGAGAAGCTTGAGCTGTTATAATAGCTAAACCGTGAGCATAAAATATATTTCCAATATGAGTTGTTCCGTAGTTATATAAGTTACCATATCCGTCATCAGTAATATTATAAACAGATGAAGTTAAAACAAATGTATTTGGTAATACTTTATTACCATAAATGTCTTGATTAATAGCTACTACCTTAATACTATTCATTGCCCCTGTGGGGAATGATTTAATTAATCTAGTATTATCATTGTATATGAAATAAGAAGAAGTTGGGCGTTGTTGTGAAGATGATTCGTAGAACAGAGAACTAGCTAGCGAAGACGTATCTAAGCTAGCTGAATATGATTGGTAGAAAAGATGGTTTATTTGGCTATAAACTAATCTTTCGTATTGATTTTGAGTAATAGGATCTGTATCAGGATTAAAACTTCCTGTTACATTAGTTCCTTTATAAATTGTAAAATATTCTGATGATGTCGGGTACGAGCTTTGGATTATATTCCACTGCTTGTTAGCGGCATACGGTACGACCGTAACGTCTGATTTGCTTAGTTTTTTGAACGCCGACATGCATTAATAGTCTAGTTTAATTCTAATTAAAGCTTCCTTGGTAAAATCTTTTGTTAATGGTCTACTTAATTTAGCAACTGCCAATAACTCATTATTATCATTATACATACCTACTGTTGTAACGTATGTTTGTGGATTGTTAATTAAAGTTGTATATAATAAGTTACCATTTGCATCTATAATAGATGGATTAGTTGTATAATTAAAATCACCGTTCTTTACTCTTGTAAAGAAATATCTTGAAGAAACAGTTTCTTGAGATTTTAATTGAAAGGAAGAACCAGAAACTATTGATCTGTATAATACGGCGTGGTTATTAGACACTGTTGAGGTTCCTGTAGGTAATCCAATTGATGATGTTAAATAAGGTAAAATTGAAGTTGCTGAACCTGATTTTGCATTTAAAATAACAATGTTAAGATCAGGGAACATCATTCCATAATATAAAGATGAAGCTGCATTATTATATCCAGTACCATTACTTCCACTAATAACATAAAAAACTCTATTTTCACCTATGAAACGAGTTAAGTTTGTAGTTCCGCTATCATCTGTTAATTTAAGTGTACTACTACCACTTGTTAAAGTTAAATTAAATGAACCTGGTAGTAAAGCTTCTTTATAGCGTCCGCGAGCAACGTTAACTACAAAAATATCACTTCCTGTTGTAGCATAATTATCAAAACTAAAGAATGTATCTTCAGTACCATAAACTAAATTTCTATATTCACCATATACAATTCTAGAAGGTGAAACACCAACCACAGAAGAATTGATTAATTTTGAACCCGAACCATTGATGTTACCGTATTGAATAGAAAATTGTACTGCTGATCCTGAACATAATTCACAATTATTATAAACATTTAAATAATACTCTGTATAAGTACTAGATGTAAAGAAAGTATTTATAGTATTATTATCTCCACTAAACAAGCCACGTACTACGGCTTCGGAGCTAATTACTGAATCTTCTGGGTTATATCTTGAAAATGACATATGTTAAATTAGATTGTTGATACTTTTTGAATATTTAAAGGAATAGTAATTCTAGCACCACTATCTCTACCAATTACTGTAATTGTTGTAGTTAAAGTTGATAATGTAGAACCGAATAATGTATTGATTGTAGTACCAGTTAATGAGAATGAAGTACCAACTTGAGTTACAGATAAAACAGCTCCTGTTGTTGTATTTAGACCAGAAATTGGAGTTGTAACTGTGATTCCTGTACCTGTAAATGAAGATACTAAACGAGAATCAGCAATTGTAGCTGTGTATCCATTTGCTTCAAATGTACTTGTTGAACCTAAGTAATTTAATGTTTGAGGTGTAATTGTTAATGATGCACCTTGACGCAACGAAATACTATTATATCCAATATTGATAACTGGTAGTTTAGAAGTGCCACGAGGTAAAGTCACTAATTTGTAACGCATTATTTGTGATTCATTTGGAATAGCTTCTAACACAGGAGTGTTTTCAATTGCTTCACCATAGAACGCAGATCCAGATGGATGGTTAGGATTATACAAGGTATAATCAACTTCATCATCGGCTAATGCGAATTGTGTGATTTGAAATGAACCATCGTTACGAGCCAACAATTCACGGCCCTTCGTGGTTAATATTGCATCTACTGTTACTGTCGTAGGATTTAAAATTGCCATAATTCTTTATGTTGTATATACTAATAAATATAATAAAATTCTAGATGTTATCCAAAGGTACCACCACTAATGTTGTCTATTGCTGATTGTTCGTTAATAAGTTTTTGCTTAACTTCTTTAGTAATAATGTCAATTTTAGCTAGTACATCGGGAGAAATATCGTTTGGTATTATAAAACCATATGATGTTTTACCATCACGTTTTTTAAATGTTAAATGAGCATTTGTTTCATCTTGCTTACGAGATAATACTAAGAAATATCTATATAATCCACCACCGCTATTAGCTAAATCAGTTCTTAATAAAGCAGGTAAAGGACTATCTAATTTTACTCTTAATAATGGATCAGCACTATCTGGGGTGTTTATAGATAATACTTTAGATTCAATATAAGTTCCATCAGATAGACCTACAACTATTATATCATAAGGATTAATTTGGAATGGATAATCGACAAATCCATATTCATCAAATAGAGTATTTTGGCTACCTGTTAATGGATTAGGAACAAATAAATAATTACCACCATAAAAACTAGATACACCTTGACTAAATATAATTTCATCATTTGATCCAGTAATTGAAGCAGAAATTGCTAGTGAAGCTGAGTTAAAATATCCATCAGGTAAACATGTTGTTGAAGCATATCCGGTTGATACTGAAAGAGAACTTACAGTTAATTGACCGGAATTGCTGAATGAGGCTGTATAGTTAGCAGTTGATGTAGATGTTTGTAGAAATCTTACTGTTACTTTATCTCCTTGGTTAGCATTTATGTTTGAATTATCAATAGAAAAATTAGCAGATTGTACACCTGTAGGAGTATCAAAGTCATCTATTCGCCATACTGAATTATTAAACTCATAAAGCTCAGTAATACTAGCAATAGAACAATTTATAGGACTTTGATTAAAACTATTACCTGATAAACTATACCATTCACTACTACCACCACCAAAATCACAACCAGGCTCGGGAGGATATCCACTACTAGTTAAAAAGAAAGAATTCCATTTAGTAAACTCAGATCCAGAAAATACAGTACCATAACTTGGTAAAAATATATCTTTATTACTAGTTAATGTTGTTGGAAATAAAGTGGTTTGGTAGGTATATAAATATGTTGCAGGATTAGAAGCTGTAGTATTATTAAGAATATTAATAGGTTGTGTAGATGAATCTACTAAACTTCCGTTTTTATATACTCCTAGTTGCCATGTTTGTGTACCACCTTGTGGCATTGATACATCAATAGATAATGAAGCACTTACTTTATGAGCACCACCTTCTTGAATAGAATATGTTGGGAATGATGAAAGTGTACCTGCAGTTAAATAAGATCCTCCTTGAATTACACTATCAAAAATATTTTTTACTTCTCCAGAAGATACAGGGTAATTATTTGTAGTATAACCCTTAATAGTTAATGAAGCTGTTGCTTCAGTTTTAGCTATAGCTAAGTAGCTATTAGATGAACCTTGGAACTGAAAGTAAATTTTAGGATCAGCACTACAAGTACTAAAATATAAAATTGGAGAATAAGAATATCCACTATCAAAAATATCTTTAGTACCGTCTGTTGTCTTTTGAGGACTAAACTTTTGTACATCAAATTGAGATACATCTAAAGTTTTACCTTGTACAAATGTATTTTGAATTTCTTCCCAATGTTTATTACGTTGATTTAATTCAGTTAATTCACCAAATTCATCTACAAGATATAATAATCTAACGTTATTACGTCCTGGTAAAAAAGATGATGGTATTATATCTGTAAATAAACCTAATTTACGTGAACGACGATCAATTGTAGCTGTTTTACCGTATGAAATATCACCATCATATGTTGCAGAAGCACTAGTATAATTGTTATATGTTAAACTAGATAATTTTGATCCTTCATATCTTGATAACTGATGTGTTCTTAAAGACTCATATGAATCTTGTAGTTCAGCGGGTGATAATATACTTTGAGTTGTACCATAAATAAATTGAATATCTTGTCTATTAGTTGATATTAAACTATTAGTTATATTATTTAATAGTACATTAAAATCAGAATGTAAGAATTTATTATAGTTAGCACTTTCACTTACTGTGTGTTGTGCATTCCAAGATGCTGTTGTACCTAATACATAAGGATTAGGATTAGAATCTTCATAATAAGAATATACGTTAATACCACTACCTGTTATATCTCCGTCATAATAAGCGGATTTATCACCAGATAATTTAGTATATAAAGTAGTATATTCAGTTGAAATACCAACAGGATTAATAGTACCTTCCTTAACATCTATTTCAGATGTAGATGATGGATTAGCATAAGACCATTTATTTCTTTCTAATACAGGAGAAGTAATACTAATACCAGTAGATAGATTAGCTCTTGCAGGAACATAATCTTTTAACATTTTAAATAATGAATTATCAAAAAACTGAATTAAGCGAATAAAGCTATTATAGTCAGTTGCATTAATATATTGTGTGCCTACAGAACTACTAAAAGGAACTATAGATGCTGTTAATGGAGAATAATATTTTTGACGTTCAATTTCTAATGTTGGATATGAACCACTATATTGAGCTCTAGGATCACCAATAAAATCATCTAAACTCCAAGTGGTACTTGCTGAAGCTGCTATAGAGGCAGAAGCAAATATATCAATTTTTTCTTGTGGTGAAAATGAAATATCAACATAATGAAGATCATTTGTTCTAAACTGAGTAGATGATGTTGGGTAGGTTTGTAAACTAATATAAGGAGATAATACACTTCCTGTAATAGTATTAGATACAATTCTTACTTTATCGTTATTAAATTCATCTAATAACCCAGCTTTATTATCACCACCATATTCTTTAACTCCTAAAATACTACCTGTAATACCAAAAGTAGAAATTAATGTTTGTAAACCATAAGTTGTACCTTTAGTTTTTAATAACAATGGTAAGTTATGATAAATTCTTTTATATGATTCAGCAAGTAAATCTTTACGTGGTATTGTATTTAAATAAGAACCAGTAGATGTAAATGCTTGGGCATCACTTCCTGTATAATAGGCACTACCGCTTTGTCCAATTAAAAAATTAGTATTGTCTGAATCTCCATATTGGTTATATAGCTTAGTTCCTAATGATTGTAATACATAATATACTAAATCTTTAGATACACCTTTTTCTAAATTATTGTTTGCTAAATTAATATCCGTAACAGACTTTATAAAGATCCAAATATTATCAAAATAATGACCAATCATTTCTATAAAAGTAAGATATGGAGTATTATTACTATCATCTCTAATGAAAGTAGGTAATGTATTAATTATATAATTTTGATTATCGTTATCATATGTCTCTGCACTTGCCGTAGCAGCTGTATACCAACTATTAGCAGATGCGGTACTGGCTAATGTATATGGTAGTGTAGAATTTGATTTAGGCCAAGCGTATGAGCTAGATTCAAAATACAAATAATATTCATATCCGTCAAATTGAGATATAATAGTATCAATTGCGTTTTTAGATGACGTTATTTCTAATGCTAAACTACTAGTAGTAGCAACACTAGAATTATAAGTAGCTATAAAACTATTATAATCTTGAATATCTTTTACTTTACCATAAAAGTTAATTAATCTTGTTTTTGCTGAACTAAAGAAAATAAAATCATTACGATCAGTATAGTCTATGTTTATATCAATACTTTGTGAAGTCATTAGACTTAAAAGTTGTTGATATGAAGAAGTAGAAATACTATTTACGTTATTAATTAAACCATCATATGTTTGATATGATGTAGCTACATTATTTTGGTTAGAAATACTAATATCAAAATTAGGACCTCTAAGTTGAGGTAAAGGAGAAGGAATTACTAATCTATCTAAATTAACATTAAAAGAATATGGATTAATTTTTTCTTCAACAATCCATAAACTTGATTTTTCCTGAATGTTAATAGGTAATGGTTCGTATAATTTAAATAGGATCTCATACCCAGATTCAACTTTATTTAATGCTACATTTACTGTTAATGCTTGATAATTATCTCCAAAATTTACAAGATAATTTACAAAATAAGCAGAATTGGTATACTCATTAATAAGTGTTATAGAACCACTTTCAATCTGTTCGTTAGTTAAAATTGTAGAACCTATTCTTAATTCAGTTCTATCTGCAGATATTTCTTTTAAAAATAATTCAGAATTTGAATTAGATACTTTATTATTAAAGAAATTATATTGTACACTAAATTCACCAGATGTATATCCTAAATTTTGTAAGTCTTTAACAGGGTCAATTTCTATTATAGGTAATGATCCTGTTGGAGTTACAAATGATGTATTTGGTGATTTAAAATCTTTATAGTTATAGTTTGTTCTTAAAAGATTTCCACTAATGTCATAAATAAAATATTCAATATAATCGTTAGTTTGACCAAAGTCTTCTACTAAAGTAGATGCAGTAAGTAGTCTAGTATCTTCTTCATTATAACGAGATACCTGTTGAATATCTAAAATATTACCTACTATTTGAATATTATCTGCCATTATTTTTAAATCAAGTCGTTTATTGTTGTTTGTGCTTCTAATACCTGTTGTCTTAATGATGTAATTTCATTTAATAATGCTTGAATATCATCTTGACTTATACTAACACCTAAGTAATCAGCTTCTCTTTGTAAAATATATCTATGGGAATTTATATCACCTTCTTTTTCAATTTGATAAAATAATTCATCATATAATTGAAAAAAATCATCTATAGTAAAAGAAAGAGTTTCTTCAACTGCATTTTGATTTAGAAATTGACTAAATTGAGTATTAATTACTCTACCGTAAGTATCCTTATTAAATACAGTTTTTTGTACTGGTATTTGAGACATTATCTTATAACTTTAAAAATGTAATCTTTATCAGATACTATTGTTTCTCCACTTGACAATATAGTTTTAAGAAGAATTTTATAGTAACGTTCGGGTTCTAATCCATTCATATATACTGTAAAATAATTACTAATTGAATCACATCCAATTTTAGTACCTGTTGTGTCGTAATCTACGACAATTTCTTCAGTATCCAAATCTTTTATTGACCAATATGAAGAAGTAGGTAAACATTTTTGATTGCCAAAACCTAATGATGTTCTAAAGGTTGTTGCTTGATATAAATCTCTAACAGCAACTCTAAATTTCTGAACTGAGTCTTGTTGATATTCAGCTTTATTATTATTTATAACAGCTGTAAAGTAACTAGATGTAACTACACTTAATGAGCCTGTAGAAAAGGATGTATCGTTCCATTTTATTTCTAAACATGGAGGATATATAGTATGGGTGTGATCTGAGAAATATTTTAATTCGAATTTTGATGCTGATGTAAATTCTATAGATGAAGAATTTTTTAGTATGAATCCGTAATTAGAAATAGAGCTACTATACCAAGCAGCAACAGCGTTAGTTACTGTAAAATTAGTATCTTTAGGATCTATTTCAGGACCAAAACTTTGAGTAGCAAGATATGTTGAAGAAGTATACCAGTTACCACCACCAGTATTTCCTGTAGCACTATAAGACCCAGTAGTACCTGTTGTAAAACTAGAAGTTTGCCATGGATTAATATCAAGTTCATTTCTGAATTTCCAACTTGCACCATCCGTTGTAATAGGAACATTACCTAATCTACCAGTACCTTGATTCCAATCTTGAGATAAAGCACGAGCTTCTAAAGTAAAGGTAGTTGGAATTTGTGAAGTATTAGCTACAAATAATTTTAACGAAGCTGAAAATTGACTTGAACTAACCAATGCCATAGCAAGGTTAATTTCAGATGTTGGAAACTTTAATAATGTACGTGATACTTCATTAGTACTATTAATAGATTCAAATGTGCTGATTTCTAATATTTCATCTAATCCAGTGTTTAATGTTGGGTAGAATGAATATATTGTTGCACTTTTTTCGGGGAATATTTTATAAACTGCCATAGTTAGTAATTACTACATATAAATATGTTAAATACCAAACTATTTTACGCTAATAACGCGTGATATTCTTTAAAATGTTTGATACGATCAGGTAAACCAATTGTACCGCCATTAACACGTTTAGTAATTGATGTAACAACGGCATCCGTTGCGCCACCATCCGCTAATTTGTGTAAACCATTTTTATTAAAGAACCAAGCAGCTGATAGTAATGCATATTTTTCTGCTACCCACGTTGGATTAGCGGTAATATCTTCATTAATAGATTTACCAAACGCAGTATAATTATCTTTACCAGTTAATTGGATGTAACCACGACCACAGAACTTAGCACCATCACCTGTTGCTTCAGCGCCATTACCCATTCTATTACCATATACTTTATTAGCAATCTTTTCTGGCTTACGTTCATATTGTTTAGCTAATGCTTCGGTTGGGAAATATTTTTTAAATATACCCATTAAGCCTT
>OCVQ010001147.1_pt1 | contig 21050 bp, 22 predicted proteins | sample 1539061 | NCBI WGS metagenome assembly OCVQ01 (sample SAMEA3355526, study PRJEB22509) | marine metagenome | biome: marine; feature: river plume; material: water | place: USA | collected 2010-08-08 | depth 0.5 m | reverse complement strand
GTGGTTGTGAATTAAACATTTCATTATTTACACACTCCACACCATGTTCTTTCATATAATATCCTAAACTAACATCAGAATAACCAGTTCTGTAGTTTTTAAAGTTATCTCTTAAATGTTTAAATTTTGAATTGTGTATTAATATACCGGCACCTCCAGATAAATAACCTAAAGTTTTATCGTGTGGCCAACAATATATTTTTGAACCATGGAAAACATTAGTGTCAAAAGAATCTAACATGGACTCTAACTTATCACTATTCACCCAAGTATCATTATCACCAAAAAAATACCATTCATAGTTCATGTAATTCTCAGGTAATAGTGTAATTACATTTAAAAATTTGGGTTCATTAGAATGATACGTGTTATCACTCGTTACTTTAATTATATTCTTAGAGTCATCTTGATGGTCCGAATAAAAAAGGTAATCACGACCCTTCAACCACGTTTGAGTAAGATTGTTCCAACGGTCTGAGTGTTTTTCAGTGTGTAGTATTAAATAAAGTATTTTTTTCATTGTAAAGGAATCTGTAGATGGTCATGACCTGACGGTTTATCATCTATTCCGATTCTTTCTCCGATAAATCTTTGACCTTCTCTTTTGATTGGAAATGGTTTATTTGAAAAGAATTCATCATGGACACACATATCATTATTAAAAATGTTGTAAATGTTTTTTAAAAATGTTTGGTCAATACCGTAATCTAATTTTTTGTCTTTCGAGAATCTCAAAATAGATTGTTTTAACGGAATTACATTACCTTTAATTCCCCACATCCCACCTAAGATACCTAAAGTGTCATTACCGTATGGAATCCTATGAGCTGGATGGTCTCTCATTACGTGAATTGATTTTTTACTTAAAATCCATTCATCTACAGCGGCTTTTTCTCTTATTGAAAGTCTTGAGTCACAATCTCTAAAGATTACATATTCGCAGTCAGGTAAATCTGCTGTGAAGAATCTCCAAAACATTCCGTATGATTCACCAGTTACATCAACACAAATTACACCACCATCTTTTAGTTCTTGGATATATTGTTCAGGTACAGTATTATCGTAGTAAATAATCATTTGCCAATCAGGATAAATTTCCTTAATTTGGTTCATGTTTTTAATAGCACCAATACAATAAATTGGGTTATTACCCCACAAACTATAACTTACGTATTTCATGATTGATTAGTGAATAGTTTTTGAATTGATTCGGACATATCAACATCATGACCTTGCGTTTTATGTGAGTCAAGTTGTAAATGTTTTAACAGGCCATTTGTTATTACTTGTTGTTTTTTTCTTAGATGTGTAAAGAATGTAATTGACCTTTCATGTGCGTGTCCACATGTCTTAGTGTCTTTAATAAAGGGAACCAAAGGTTCAAACCATTTCATATACTCATCAAATACATCTGCTCTAAAAGTTGTATTTGAAGTTGATGACCACACACTTTGAGGGTTTTGTTGTAATACTCTACCAAAGAAATTAAAAATGTCTGTTTTGTGTACTTCTTTGATTGCTGGTGCAATAAACTCAGTCCATTCTTTATATTGTATAAAGTGAACGTTAGACATTGGGAATGGGACATAACCAATTAAATCAACATTATTGTTGTATAGTTTTACATGTTGTTGGTCAATGTTTTCATTTAATACAACATCATACTCAAATAAGTTTAGATATTTTGTTTTAACAAGACCATTTTTCCACAACGCATACCAACCGGTATATGAGGTAAATAATGGATATTCTTCACGGTTATATTCTAAGTCTCGAGCGACTATTAGATTTGGTAAATGTGATATTTTATCAACTGGTCTAATACCTAAGAATACGTAAGTGTAATTGTATAGGTTTTTAAATTTCTTATTTTCTTCAAAACCTATGATTAAATCTTGGTCGTGACAGAAAATAAAAGTTTCAGACAAGTCTTTAGGTGAAATATCAATCGGAAGAGACTCTTTATACTTTTCAGCAAACTTAACTCTATTATCTTCCCATTGTTGATTTGTTTGACCAATTGAAAGGTGTGTAACCCTAATTTGTGTTGTAACACCAACAGGGACACCTTCTAAATAATTTGGTAAACAAAAACCTAAATCATAGAAGTGGAAACCATCAATAGTCTCATCAAATGCGTATTTAATATTGTTCTTGTTTACTGCGATGAATAAACCATCAACAATAATTGTTTGTTCAATTTTATTACCTAAATCTTTAGAGTAAGAACTTGTCCATTTTTTTCCTTCGTGTTTATGATTTACAACACCGTACATGGAACCTTGTACTGTCCACCAACAACCGTTGTCTGAAAAGTATTTGGTACCTGCTAGTCCAATAATTCCTTGTTCAGGATTTCTTTCAAACAACTTCATAAGTTTAATTCCCCAATTATTAGTATCAAACTCCAAATCGTCGTGTACAAAAACTACAATGTCATTTGTAGATTCATCTAAGATTTCATTGTAAACCTCAGACAAAGATTTATCACAATTATTAATTTTTTGTATTACCTGACATTCTTTAAACATACAGGTTTTTTGCAAGTATTGTTGATACTTGGGGTTATCTTCTCTTGTTGAAAATCCGATTGTTATCATTATTGTTCAAAGACTTGTATGTCTACTTTTTTTGTTGTTAGTGGGCTCCAAACACCATTGTATCTTGTTGCTCTTACAATGTGATTATCAATCCAATGGTAGTTACCACCACGAGGTTTATTCATCAAAAGGTGATGATACTGAAATCCATTTTTTTGTAACCAAATTTCAGTTACTGCTCTGTGTTCTTCAGTTCTTGAAGTAAAAAATGTTATAATGTGACCTTCTTGATACCAAGAATTTATAATATTAACTGAACCGTCATATGGTTCACAATCTAACATTCTCCATGGTTCCTCGTTTGGAACATCATCGGTAACGGTACCATCAATATCAATGAGGTAGTTTTTAATATTTTCGGGTAATACTGGGCTTACGTTTTCCATATTAATTTCCTGTTGAACCGAAACCGTTATCTCCACGGTCTTTTTCATTAATATCTAAAACTCTTTTTAGATTTACCCATTTACCTGCAACTACAGGACACAAAACGGCTTGACCAACCTTATCACCAAACTCAATAGTTTGAGCTATATTACTCATGTTAATAACGATTACTTTAATTTCACCTGTATATCCTTGGTCAACAGTTCCTGGTGTGTTAAGAACTGAAAGACCTTTATTAATTGCCAATCCACTTTTTGGTCTTACTTGGATTTCATAACCATCAGGAATATTAACGAACAAACCTGTTGGGACTAATTTACGTTCGAACGGAAGGAAATGTACAATTTCATTAGCCCTTAAATCAAAACCTGAGTCTGTAGGATAGGCGTATGATGGTTCAGGATTAACTGATTTATAACTGTATTCTAATGTGATTGTCTTATCAAATGAATTGGTAAAATGTTCATCCAATTCATCAATGTCAACACCCAACGATTCTAACAATTTTTTTGAATCACTAAAATCAATACCAGACTCATTTAGAGATGTTAATTGTTTTTCTAAATCTTTGATGGTTTTAAACCCATCTCTCATATTTTTAAATTTCTCTATCATTTTAATTCGTAAAATTTTCTAACTACGTTTATCAACACCTCAACATCTTTTTCACAATATTCTTTAATTTGTTCTAACTGTTGTTTGTCCCAATATGCCTCGTGGACCTTATTACCAACGACTTCCATGTTCTTTGATGATTCAACACCCATACAGATACACATAAGTTCTAATGAACCGATAGTGGTAAATGAACCAAATTGCCATAACTCTTTTGTGTCTAAAGCTTTTATTTCCCATGGTTTTGTGTCGTGAGATGGTAGAATTTGTGGTGGCATTAATCCATTCATTACCATACGTTTAGCCAACACAGGAATATCAAATCCTTTAGCGTTATGACCACAAAGATAAAATCCCAAATTACCAATACGTTTTAATAATGATTGAACGTCTTTTAAAATAACTTTTTCATCATCACCATAAAAACTTTGTGTTTTTATTTCACCGTCGTTTGTAATAAACCCAACGGATACGCAAACAATTTTTAAGAATTCAGCAACGAGTGCTGATTTGTTATAAAACATTTCATCAGGTCCTTTTCCCGCATGTTCAGGAAAACGTTTCTCAAACCAATCCAAATAATTTTTAAATTGATACGCTAACTCAGGATGGAATGTTTCAAGAGCGGGAAAAGTTGGTGCCAGACCGACAGTTTCGATGTCGATAAAAAGAATTTTGGTAATTGGAATGTTTATCATTTTGTTATTTGTTTATAAATCTGAGCTCTTGTTTCTGTAACAACATTCAAGTCGTAAAGTGGTTTAACTGTTTCATATAAACGATTACCCATGTCTTCTACCATGTTTGGGTTGTCAATTAATTTTTTAATAAATTTAGCCCAATCACTGTGATTTCTACTTTCGTCAACTAAAAATGCATTACCGTCAACAAAGTTACCATTTTGTAAGCAATGTTTCAAATCAATTGTATATGGACCAACATTAGATGCTATAATTGCTTTTTTATAAAATCCTGCTTCAATAACCTTAAGTTGTGACTTTACTCTGTTGAACATGTGGTTTTTGATTGGAGCTAAAGAAACGTCAAACTTAGCGTAGTTTTTAGCATACGATGTAACTGGTCTTGTCCAAATTCTATTGTATCTAACATAATCACCACCAGTATATTCTTCTTCTTTGAACTTCATTAAAAATTCTTTATACTCAGGTGTGTCATATTGGTAATTGTTAGTAAATACTTTTTCGTATTGATACCAAACAGTTTCTTCAGGTTTAATTGGTCTAACATTCTGTTCACCTGTCTGTTTGTTAATTTCAGTAACACTACCTCTAACATCAAAACCACATAGATAAATTTCAAATTTGTCTTTGTGTTGTGACAATTTATTAAATGTTCCATCTAATAATTGAATATCCTTTAAGTGTGATGAACCACCTAACCAACCAAATCTAATTTTGTCTGATGGTTGTGTTTGTGCTTTAAATTGAGGTTCATCAGGATTAATTGCATTTGGTAATACAAATACATTTTTATTGAATTTTTTAATCTCACTTGCAAAAATTGAAGTTGTTGTGGTAACGTATTGAGATACCTTTAAGTTATTCATGATTTTTTCATGTAACTTACTTTGTACTACCAAGTGATACGCCGGATGGTCCATTGTGGGCAACCAATAATCGTCCAAGTCCATTACTGTGACAATACCCATACTATTAAGTCTTTGGATAATCATCGGTGCGATATCGTAATCACGACCAATTGAGCGGTGGAAACAAACCATATCGTACTGTTTCCAATAATTCATATCATCAACACGTGGTTCATAATCAATGTCCACGTGAAAATCTTCACTAAATTTGTTTTGTAAAAAAATGTGTGGTTCTACTGAACGAAATTTACCTACCCCTGTTCTATCTGAAGGTAATACTAATACTTTAATCTTTGACATACTTTTGTTTTGTAAAAAGTATAATCAAAAATAAAAAAATAGGAAACTCCCTTACTTGATTTTTTTCATTTTGGTCACCTTACCCTCAAAGATATGTGAACCAATTCTTAATTGCAAAGACTCATTTGTTGTTTGACCTTCTGAAATCATACCAACTTTTTGTAGTTCTTCTTTTACCACATCTCTTACAGTGTCTCTAACAACATCACGAATCATTTGTTTTAAATCGTTATTACTATATTGAGATTGTGTGGTTTCACTTACTTGTGGTTGTTGTTGTTTTGGATTAACACCCATTAATTTTGCAGCACCTTCAATAATTTCATCAGATAATACAGGACCGCCCAAACCAAATGAAGGTTGTTGTATTGGATTTTCAATCATTAATTTTTTGATGTGTTCAGGTAATTTTGAATTCAAAATTCTTGATTCGTCCATTTGTTGTGGTGGCATTTGTACTGGTTTTTGAACTGATTCTGAAACCATTTCTTGTGGGATATTGTATTTTGCGTTAGGTATAGATTCATTTACCATGTTAGGCATACCTGCCGAATGTCCTCTTGGTATTTCTTTGTGTCTATCCATAATTTGTTTAGACATCGCTAATTTTTGCATTAAATCACTCATTGTTCTGTATTAAAATTTGCATTAAGAATGACTCTCGTCATACTTTTATCTCCGTTAAAGTTATATCCGGGTCTTGCAGTATTAAAGTTATCTAATGTTGGCTTGTAAGTCAATATTTTATCGACACGAAATAATCTCCATCCAGGTAACGGTTGTTCACCTGTTCTTGCTGTGTGAGAAGCACCTTCCTCGTCCCAAGCTCTTAATACTAAGTTTCCTGCTTTAGAATAACCAACACATACGGGCTCAATAGTCCTAAGTCCTCTACCACCTGGTTCATCACCATCATAGTAAATAACAGTAATTTGCCTCTTCTTAATGGTATTTTGAATATCATTAAGAGATGCAATCTCCGTTATTAAAGATTTAAAACTATTAATTAGTTTCATTATGCCGGTACGTAATACGGTTTATACTGATTGTATCTGTTTATTTTGATATCGTCTTTTCTTTCTGCAATGTCAGTTTTTGTACCTGCATTATCATTATAGATATCTAAAAAATTACCCGTTCCTCTACCTTGTTCATCACCCGTTGACATAGCGTCAGGACTAGTTGCTGAATATTGTGCAGATTCAGGTGAGTAGTCATTTCTTGGAAATAACTTTTGTCTCTCAGCGGCCGCAATAGCACTTAAAGTGTTTTCGGGTTGAGAAAAATCTAATTTATCATTTTGTGTTGCCATATTCTATTATTTTTTTGAATCGGTTTATACTTTCAGATATTGATGCGTCGTGTTTTGAAAATCCATCCTTGTGCCTATCACCAGGATTAATACTACCACCTTCTTTACTATGGTCGTCAATAAAGGCGTTCTGCATACCCGTATCTGATTTTATTTGTTTACCACCCTTAACAGACTCTCTCCAATGATTTAAAACTGTATCACACCAATTATTCATTCTATCACCTCCGTTTAGTATAAATGGAGCATCTTCTTTATTACCACTATAAGAATCAAACCAATTTTTAATTCTTTTAATTTGTTGGTAGGTGGCGGTTCCGGTCTCTCTTAATTCTTTGTTTCTCTTAAAACCTTCAACATTAGAGTCCACATTAATAGTACTAAAAGAATCGTTAAGATGTTTAATTAACGATTCAGGTAACTTAGCTGTTCTATTATATAAATCACTGTTCATTTTTTAACATACTAATAAGTTGATTAACACTTATACCCTCTTTTTCTGCTAATTTTTTTAATGTCTGAATATTTCTTGTAATTATTTTTGACATTTCTTTTGGTGCAAATTGAATGTCTTTTGTTTCTGATTTTTTTGATACAATACCATCAATGATTTCTTTCATTTCTTTTTTTGTATAAAACTTTTCTTTAAGTCTCATACGTGTAAAGGCACCTTTAGTTTTTTGACCGTCTAATTCCGGTGTTTTACCTAACTCTTCGACACGACCTTCAGCCTTGTCTTCGTCAAAACCTAACTCATCAACAAAGTAATCAATCGCCTCTTCAGCGTCCATATCTTTTGTTTCATCATATCCAAATGCCGTTGAGAAATCTTCTTCTTTAATTTCTGATTCAGTATAGAATACTCTATAACCTCTTAATAATGGGTCTGCAGTTATTCTTGCAGCGGCAACTGTTTGGTCTGTTGTTTTTCTTGGTGTCAAACCAAGATTTAAAGGTGGTATTTTTGAATTATTCATTGTACCGTCAAAATCAATTAATTCATCAATTTCTCCCTGTGGCTTTTTTGTTTTTGAAACCTTTTCAAATTCTTTGTGTGTTGAACATGGCATGAATCCTTTGTCCATTTTGTGTGAACCTTTACATCCCAACTCTTCAGCTCTTTTCTCTGCTGCGGATTGTTTTCTAAATGTGTTATACTTAACCATTGCAGTTTTTTTACTATAAATACAACAAAGAAAGTATTTATCTTAAAAAAGGTAAATGGCTACCCAAAACATCAACAATTATTATTTCAATAGATTTGATTTGAAACTCAATTCAAATCAATATTTTGATATTACTTTGGCTTCGGATGAAAAGGACTACGATGAAGAAGTCGTCTTTTCACCATATATCATAGCTTATGATGACGGAAACCGTTTACCGATATCTATAGACTTAAATAATCCTCTATCAAACGCAAAAAACAAACTATATTGGGGAACTTATGATTCGGGTAATACCGCAACATCTTTAAACTATTATAATATTACAAATGAGGATTTAAGTTGTTATACAGGATTTACTGGATTATGTAATGTTGGGCTTACATCGATAGACAACGGATTATTTCCGAGAATGTCAGGTGAGACTCTATACTATACCATGGGTATTGATACTGGTACCACATATAGTTCACAATATTATGATAGAAGATTCAAGATGAGACCCGTTTGGTCCTATGCGAAATCACCAAACTATAAATTTTCAGGAATCACCGCAAATACCGCCTATTATATTGTTAATAAAACTGATGATAATGTTGGAACATACCAAGAACTTTATGGTGGATTTTTCCAAGGTTTCTACAAACTTTGGGGTTATAATTATGAAGTTTTTCCTGAAAGAGTTAATAAAGGTTGGACTATGGAAACTATCATCAAACCTAGACAAGTCGAGGAATATAGTCTAACATCATATGAAAAGTATTTGAACGAGATATACCCACAAAATGCGGGCATGTTCTTTTTTATGGGTACAAGAGCCGAAAATAAATTTTATCATCCAGCGTCAGGTGAAACACAAATACCTATGACGTTTGATTGTGATTTTGATTTTACTTTCAGCGGTGCTAGTTATGTACCATACTACAGAGTGACTTCACCGTTAGCACATTGTATAACAACTTGTGAATGTAGTTTAACTAAAGTTAGTATTACAGGGTCATGTGGGTGTCATGGATGTACTTGTAGTTGCTCATGTAACTGCGGTACTTCGTGTAGTTGTACCTCAGGTTGTAAAGGATGCACGGGTATAACCGTAGCCGATAATTGTTTCTTAGTATACCCAATGTCATCTACAACTGTTCACCATACTATTGGTTTATGTGGTAATGGTTATAATAGAACTTGGGACTATCCACCTGTTAATCCGGGTATGGATGTTTATTCAAATGCTATGGCGGTTAGGTTAAGTGGTGACCCAAAAAATCCAAGACTTTGTGTTAAGTACATCAAACTAACTGGCGACTGTGTAACAACAGGAAGTTGTGAGGTTACGGGTGTGACATATGAGTCAGGATATACCGTAAATGAAATTTGTTCATCAAGAGGAATTTATGATGTTTGTGCATATCCTGTTTCACTATCGGATAGAACAAAAGAAAGATGGGTAATGATTGATGTTGTGTTTGAAAGGTACCAATATCTGCAAAATTGTGACTTATTAAATGAAGGTGGTTTGGGGGACATACGCTCATTAAAATACACTGCCGAAACAGTTGGTGCGACAGTTAACGTAATTCAACCACCAATAACTCATTGTAATAATACAGAAAAAGAACAATCATACATCGAACTCAATCGTAAGTGGTTGAGACAAAAAGAGGATAGATTAGGTTACTTAAAAATTTACATCAACGGATATCTATTCATGATAATTGAAGACTTTGAGGAGATTATACCGAGGGAACTTAATACACAAAAAGAAAAACAAATTGGAGTACCTTTTAATATATCGTGGGGTGGTGGTACACAAGGATTAAGAGAAAGTTTAGTATTTAACGGATGTGATTTACCGTATGGACCGTATATTCAGGACCCTGAATTGATGCCAAACAATACACTTTCAGCTACAACACTTTCAGGTTCATTACAGACTGATATTGTAATGGAACAAAATTTTGGCGGAACATTTATGGGTGGTTTATCACAATTTAGAATGTATTCCGAACCACTTTGTACTCCGCAAGTACAACATAATTTTAGAGTTTCAAGAGAAAGATTTAATCTATTTGATTTTTGGTGTCCTAACTGTTTGGAAATTTTATCCGAATGTTATTTTGACTTTAATATTAATTTAGAGGATTGTGTTTTTGATTGGACCATAACCGATTTAGTATCATTTTAATACATGGAATTTTTTATAAGAAAAAATAGTACACTACCGAAGTTAATGGTTGAATTCATTAACGAATCCCGTGTTGGTTATCACCAAACGGCTCAAGATTTATTAGGGGCGACTATCACATTTTCCATGATTGACGAAGAAACGGGAATAATACGATATGCAAATTTACCAGCAACAATTGAATTAAATACGTCTACCGGTGGATATACTTTGGTTTATCAATTTACAAGAAAAACTTCATCTAAAACCGGTAGGTTTTATGGTGAGTTTACAGTCATAAATAGTAAAGGTGTTTCAGTATTACCTGTTAGAGACGTTTTAAATATTAATATTACGGATTCGTTTGCTGATAGTGATGCGTGTTGTAAACCATATAAAGGCCCAAATGTAACACCAACACCATCAATCACTGCAAGGGTAACTTCAACGCCAACAAACACACCAACAAATACTCCAACACAAACAAATACCCAAACACCAACAAATACTCCAACACCATCATCAACATTTGTTTAATATATAGATTATAAACTATTTATAAAATAAAATTTATTAATTTTAAATTAAATGGAATTTTTCATCAAACAAGGAAGTGAACAGCCAATTTTAAAAATGGCGGCCGTAAGAGACGGTAGAACAAATTCGTGGCAAATATTTGATGAGGAGTTAGACAATGCTACAATTAGGTTTTCGATGAAAGAGGAGTCAACAGGGATACCAAAAATTTTAATGGGTAATGCGTATATTGTTGAAAAAACCGCAGTTGAGGTTGACACAACAAAAGAATATTACATATATTACAAATGGAACGAAAGGGATACAAGAAGAGCAGGTCGTTTCATCGGTGAATTCTCAATTATTAACTCAATGGGTGAGTTAATTGCACCAATTAGAGAAACACTTTACATCAACATTATTTGACATTAACGGGTATCGTTAATATACTTATTGGACAAGAGTAATCTCAACTTGGTTGAGAGTATAATGTCTCAAAAAAAGTATTATTATGGTATCACAACAAGAAATTGAACAATTCCTACTGGGAGAAGACCCAGAAAAGTACATAGTCGCCCTTGAGTATGATTATGCATCAAACAAAATTTACAAAGTAATTCACGACCCAATTCAGGGTAAACAAATTAAAACGGACACATTTATTCCGTTTGCTTGGGTTGGAAGTTTACACAACAAAAATTTCTACAAAAGTTCAAAGGGACTTCAAAAAGAAGCCATGTCCAAACATGGAATTATTATTGAAAAATTAAGTTCTGAGGGTGACGAGCGTTTAGAGAATGGACTTAAGTTTTTGGTTAAAACTACAAAGACATATCAAGATTTAGTAAACTTTTTTAGAACAGGTGGGTTAGACCCATGGAACCGTGATAATAGTGATGACATTCACATATTACCCCCCGTCGAACAGTATCTCGTTCAAAAAAGTAAAAGATTGTTTAAAGGTTTTGAAGAATACGATGAACTACACCGATTTGTATTCGATATCGAGACCACGGGTTTGGATGCTAAAAAAGATAGTATCTTCCTAATTGGAATGAAAGACAACCGTGGTTTTGAACACGTTATCTCCGCACAGAACGAACAAGAGGAGAGACAAATGATTATTGATTTTTTTGATACTATCAATAAATTAAAACCCGCACTTATTGGTGGGTATAACTCAGCCTTCTTTGACTTTCCGTTTATTCTAAAACGTGCGGAAATATTAAAGATGGATATCAAAAAAATCGCCAAGACTTTAAATCCTTCGGTATCTATTCGTCAGAAAGAAGGAATGTTAAAGTTGGCAAACGAAATGGAACCATATACACAAACAATGATGTGGGGTTACAACGTATTGGACATCGCACACGCTGTTAGACGAGCTCAGGCTATTAACTCTGACATTAAGAGTTGGGGACTTAAATACATTACCCAATTTATCGGTGCTGAAAAAGAAAACCGAGTTTATGTTAAAGGTGATAGGATTGGTAAAACTTACTTTTCAGATGCAAAGTATTATTTTAATCCTCAAAGTGGTGGATATAGGGAAGATGGTGACCCGGGTACTCAAGACATCATGACTAAGTTTCCTGGTAAGTTTGAAGAGGTTACAGGAAATTATATTGTTGAGAGATACCTTTATGACGATATTTGGGAGACCATGGTGGTGGACGAAGAGTTCAACCAAGCTAACTTTCTCCTTGCTAAGTTGGTTCCCACGACATACGAAAGACTTTCAACCATGGGTACTGCCACATTGTGGAAGATGATTATGGCATCGTGGTCTTATAAGAACGGTTTGGCGATACCCGCTAAAGGACCTAAACGTTCATTTACAGGTGGACTGTCACGACTTTTACAAGTTGGGTATTCTCGTGAGGTATTAAAACTTGACTACTCTTCACTGTATCCATCTATTCAGTTGGTTCATGATGTATTCCCTAAGTGTGATGTTACAGGTGCGATGAAGAGTATGCTGAAATATTTCCGTGATACTCGTATCCGTTATAAGAAACTTGCTGAGGAACATTATAAAACAGACCCAAAATTATCTTCACAGTACGCACGTAAACAATTACCAATTAAGATTTTTATTAACGCATTCTTCGGTTCTCTTTCGGCACCTCAAGTGTTTCCTTGGGGAGATATGGACATGGGAGAACAGATTACTTGTACAGGTCGACAGTATCTTCGTCAGATGATTATGTGGTTTATGGAACGTGGGTATGAACCATTGGTTATGGATACGGACGGTGTAAACTTTGCAACACCTGAAAGTCGAGACACTTACATGTATATCGGTAAGGGATTAAACGGTTTGGTTGAAGAGGGAAAAGAATACTTTGGTGCCGAAGCTGATGTTGCTGAGTACAATGATTTATTCATGAGAGATGAAATGGGATTGGATATTGATGGTATTTGGCCGGCAACTATTAACGTGGCTCGTAAGAACTATGCCTTGTTAACTGACAAGGGTAAAGTAAAACTTACAGGTAATAGTATTAAGTCAAAAAAACTACAGACATATGTTGCAGAATTCTTGGACTCAGGTTTGAGAATGTTGTTAGACGGTAAGGGTCACGAGTTTTTGGAATTCTATTATGAGTATGTTGATATGATTTACAACAAGAAAATTCCAATTGCTAAAATTGCGAACAAAGCTCGTGTAAAACAATCAATTCAGGAATACAAACTACACGTCACTAAGAAAACAAAATCAGGTTCATTGATGTCACGACAAGCACATATGGAACTTCTTTTGGTTAATAATATATCTGCAGGTCTTGGAGATACCGTTTATTATGTTAATAACGGAGCTAGAAAATCTCACGGTGATGTTCAGAAAAAAGGTGATACGGTAACTGTAAACTGTTACTTAGTAAATGAAAAAGATATTGAAACTAAACCTGATTTGTTGGGTGACTACAATATACCAAGATATTTGGCAGCATTTAACAAACGTATTGAACCTTTGTTGGTTGTATTCTCACCTGAGATTCGTGATGAAATTTTGATTGAAGACCCCAAAGAAAGAAAGTTTTTTACTAAACAACAATCTCGTCTTGTTAGGGGATTCCCACGTAGAGAAGGTGACCAAGATACTTTGGATGAAGTTTTAACTTTATCTGAAGGTGAAGTGGAATTCTGGTCTAATGTTAATATTGACCCGTATTATATGTACTTGGAAAATACTATTGGATTAGTTAACACAGAATATGTTGAAAAAAATAGGAGTATCATGCAAGGTCATGAAAAACCAATTGATAAATCTAAGGATTGGAGTGACGATGATTTTGTTGATGATATTCTAGCTGCTCAATTTATGAACTAAGAATTCTTCAATCCGTCTGATGATAAGATATACCACTTATTAATTACAAAACGCATTTCAACACAAGCTCCTTTTTGTATTAAAATTTCGTTGTAATCGTCATCAATTTTTTCATTTGGTGATGAAATTAATACCTCAGTCATTGCTTTAATAACAACATGTTCTGTTGTTTTAGAGTCTAATGTTACTACACACTTCGGTACATCTCTAACTATGATTGTGTATTCACCTGTGGTGGTGTATGATGCATCGGTAACTACAGAAACATTTGAAGCTTCTACTGTTATTCCGTTAATAATTTTGGTTATTGGTGTTGATTTAAATACTGCCATGGAAAAATTATATCACATACATTTGTCTAGGTAAAGCTCTGTACTGTAAAGACTTGTTAAGTTGTTCAGCTAAATTGGCCTGAATTTCCATTTGTTTGTCAGGACGGAGTCTTTCTAATCTTTGTTGTAATTCTTCCATTAACTTAGATTTTTCATCTTTTGATTCTGTAAGTAGTGAATCATAATCCATTTTCAATTCACTATCAGGTGTTTTTAAATCACCCGAATACTTTCCTCTTACTCTACCTAAAGTTTCTTTTACGTATGCGGTGAACCATCTACGTACCCAAGTTTGTGCAGGTGCGTTAAGTTCAGCCCATCTTAAATTATCTATTGTTACATCTGATGGTAATTTTACAACATCAGGATTTTCGGCTAAACAATCGTCTCTATCAAACGTATCGTAATACCAATACCAAACACGGTGTTGGTTATTTGTAATATTACCAAAATCAAATTTTCCACCAGGTACGTTATATAACATCACCGCCTTTTTACCTTCAGGTAATGCTGTAATTCTATAAGTTAAATCACCTGAGATAATTCTTCTCTTAAGGTTAATATCTTGCATCCTTAAAAGAATGTCGAAGGCTGGTGTAATGAAATAGTTACCCGTGGTTCCTAATTGTGAAAAACCTGCACCACCACCTAAACCAATACCACCCATACCACCAAATCCACCCATAAATGGGTCAAAATAAGCGGAATCCAATTCAGGTCTAGTAAACCAAAGAAGTTCATTAATTTCTCTTCCTGCAGGGATTTCATAAATTTGTTGGTTTGGAACTAAGTCAAAATAGTCTTTCTTAAGTACCCACGGACCACCAGCTTGTAAACCTACAATCTTTGAGTATGCGTAAGTGTACTGAGTTTCCCAATCTAAACTTCTTGTGATGAAAGCGTTTGCTAATGATTGGGTATCTAAGTCCATACCGTAGATAGATGTCCATTGTGATTCAATTAACCAATCAAGAACATATTGTGAATAATCTTCAACAGATAATTCCAATAATGAATCCATCATTTCGTCTTCAATCTCAACACCACGTATAGGAGCACCTAAGAGGTGTCTAATTCTTGTATATAATTTTGTTCTTTCTGTGCCCGTAATAATTGCCATGGAAAACTATTTCCCTATAAATATTATGGAAAGATGATTTATTACTTATTAATTAAATCATCGACAGGGAAAGTATAATTTCCGTTAACTATATTGGTGTTTTTATTACTAAAAACTAAAGTTCCTTTATTATCACGGTGAAAAACTAAATAATCAACTTTATATCTTTTTACATTACCAGTATCATATACCGTTATAATTCCGTCTTTTTCTTCGGTTCTTGAAAATGGTTTAATTTGTGCCGTTTTTTCTACACCATCAATTTTAATTATGGCGTCAACACCACCCAACATATCATTAACATCACCAAGTTCACCGACTTTTAAAACCTCATCCGTATTAAATATTTTTTTCAAATTATCAACCGCATTAACCTCTCTTTTGTCACCAAATTTGTTAGTGGTGTCAAGTCCTGACATTAGTGTTTTGAATGTTGAAGCTTCAGGATTGAAGATTCTATATCTAAATTCAATGAGATATTTTATTAATCTTTCAGTTTCCTTGAGTTGTACCTCAGGTTTTTGTCCCACCATGTTAATTGTATCAACTCCGTATTTTTTTAACACTTCATTTATGTCATTAACTAAAGTACAAAATGCGGTGTAGTTTGTATTCAACTTATTAATTACTGACCTACCTGCTTGTTCGTAGTCATAAACACCTGACATTTGACCTTCACTGTATTGATTTTTTTCATACCAAAAATCCGCAAAAACTTCTTTTAAAATGTTCATAATTGCAAACATAAACTTTTTCTTAACTTCAGGATTAGTATTAAAAATTTGTCTATATGTGTTTACCTGAGAAGGATTACATCCTCTTGATGCTCCTTCAAGAATTATGTTTTTAACATCACGAGTCTCATTAATTTTTTTCTTTGTTTTTGAATCAAATCTAAAATTTACATAACTCCAATTAATTACAGTGAAGAAATTTTTAACATATTCATCTCTTTTATTTAGGTATTTTAAGTAATATGAGTGTTCCCATAAATCTAACCCTAATAACGGATAACCACCATCAGTAATTGAATTCATTAATGGGTTGTCTTGGTTTCTTGTTGTCATGATTTTTAAATCCCCACTTTTAGTCAAAACTAACCAAACCCAACCTGAACCAAATACAGTTTTTGCTTTTCTAATAAATTCTTGTTTGAATTTTTCATAGTCACCATATTTTTTTACAATCTTGTCGTAAACAGGTCCTGTAGGTTTTTGTTGTTTAGGTGACAACATTTTCCAAAAAAGTTCGTGATTATACGCTCCACCAGCGTTGTTGTGGATTGTTACATTATATCTTGAAATACCTTTTATGATATTTTCTAATTCTAAATCTTTGTCTTTAATTTTTTCTAACGCCAAGTTTAATTTTTCAACATAACCTTTGTAGTGTTTGTTATAATGTGTATTCATGGTTTCACTATCAATAAACCTTGAGAGTGATGTGTATGAATATGGTAATTTTTCTACTTTGATTTTTGTTGTAGTTTCTTTTTTGGCTTCGTCAATTTGTTGGGTGTCACCGCTACTTGGCTGGTCTGTAATTAATTTTTCCAACTCCTCAATCTTTTTTCTTTGTTTTACAAATTTCATTTTTTTCTTTTTTTAATAAATAACTCGTTAACGGAATTACTTTATCTTCGTCGGGATATTGAGTTAAGAATTTCTTCTAAAATACCCCCCTTATCTTCATTATCACCCATTACGGTGGAAATAATATTTTTCTTTTTATTTAGGATGTCATATATCACTCCTTCAATAGTGTTATCAAAAAGAGGATAAAAAATAGAAACATTTGATTTTTGTCCGTATCGGTATGCTCTATCTTCTGCCTGTGCATGGTCTGCGGGTACAAATGATAAATCATTCATAATAACAGCTTCTGCTGCGGTTAATGTAATACCAACACCCGCAGCTTTTAAATTACCAATAAACACTTTTATTTTGTCGTTTTCTTGGAATTGGTCAACAGAGTTTTGTCTTGCAGGTTTACTCATTGAACCATCAAGTGTAACGGCAGATTTACCAAAATGTTCTTTTATTTGATTTAGAGTGTTTGTAAAGTTTGTGAAGATAATAACCTTTTTACCTTGTTCAATGACGTTTTCCGCCACCTCAATGGTTTGTTTTATCTTTTCCTCTGCAATTATTTGTCTTACTTTCATCAACTTTGAGAATTGAACTGTGAGTGATTTTGACTCTTCAGAAGATTCGTACCAATCATAGTATTCACCCATTAATGCTTCGTATTGTTTTGACTTTAAATTAAGATACACTGGTGTAATAATCTTATCGGGTAAGTCTAATATATCCTGTTTTAGTCTTCGTAAAACTTGTGGTTTTGTTCTGTCACGTAATTCTTCCAAATTTGATGCTCCATCTAACTTCCAAACTTTCCTATTACCAACTTTGAACTGATATCCTTCACAGTATCTTCTAACATATGCCATCCAATTCCAAGCAACGGGTGAGTCCACCAAATCCAAAAGATTAAAATAGTTAATCGGTCTTGATGTCATTGGTGTACCTGTCAATAACCAAATACGTCCAATTTTTTTACAGATATCATTAACAAGTTTAGTTCTTTGTGCTTGTTTGTTTTGAATGTAATGAGCTTCGTCTACCACCACTAAATCAAAATTTTCATTAATTATTTGTGAATTTTTAATATCTTTTGGGTCGTAAAAGTTTTTTAAGATGTCGTAGTTTACTATCACATAATCACCTGACTCCCAATTCTTACCTTCAACAATTGATACTTTTCTATCGGTATAGTTTGCAATTTCTCTTTGCCAGTTAATCTTTAAAGATGCTGGACAAATAATTAAAACTTTTTTTGATTTGATTTCCAAAGATGCGATTACCGTGGATGTTGTTTTACCCAAACCCATATCGTCAGCAAGAATAAACTTATCATTAGAAACTAATTTTCTTATGGCTTCTTTTTGGTGTTCTAGTGGTGGTCGTTGGGTGTATTTTGAATAATCAATTTCGACAACCCTTTCTTTGTTTGGTACAATCGCAGCCCTCGGTAACCAAAACTCATGAAGGTCCTCAGACTCAAACAACTTACCATAAATGTGAAATGCTTTATCTTTTTCGGCTAAAATCTTTTCAACGTAAATTTGCTCAGGTTGACGTGTAAGGAGTTTGTCCTCCATCATTCTTTTGGAAAAATATTTATCCAACGGAACCCACTTACGTGCTACTTTTGGTACTATTTTATGGAAATCTAAAACATAGTCAGATTGTGGTCTTGTAATCTTGAAGTGTTTTTGGGTCTCTACCTTTTTTTTAATACCAAGTATATAATTATTAAACCCCTCGTATGTTTCTAAAATACGGAGTGCCCTGATTTCAGGTATGTTGGATTTAACACTTTGTTCTTGCATTGAACTAAATAATTAAAAAGATAATCAAATTTGTAATATTTATCAAGGATGACACGCAGAGTTCCAATTACACGATTAGAAAAGTTCTTCGGACAAGATGATTTTGCCCTTGAAATTGAAATGGGTAGAGAATACCTTAATGGTGATTTGAACTTCACTTTGGTTTTATACAGTGTTGATATACAAAGAACCAATAAGGATGATGTATACGGTGAAGTTATTAACGGAGGAATTCAATTTGCACCTCCAGTTGAGTTTAGGGCTTTAGTTCGTATTGAAGAGGCTACCAACCAATATATAAATGGTAGTAGAGTCATGCAAAACGAACCTGGTAATATGACCTTTTCTGTCTATCACAAAGAATTGGAAGAATTGGCAATCGATATTAAAGTTGGCGATTATATTGGTTATTGGATTAAAGAGAGTGAAATAAGATATTATAATGTAATTGATGCAGGTACTCCTGACTACGATAATAAACATACCTACGGAGGTTATAAGAGTTTTTACTACTCTTACACTGCAACACCCGTTAGTATTAATGAGTTTAATGGATTATAATGGCATTACCTCCTAAAAAAATAAAAACAAATATTAATATCAATACGGTACCTACAGGACTTGCTCGTAGGGAAGAGTTGTTATCTTATATTACAAAGGACGGAACTTATCTTCCTAAATCTATTTTACATGCCGATTTGGATAGGGGTATGTTGGATTTTGTAAAGAATGATTTAAAGTGTGTGGTCGAGGGGGCTATTGTACCATCTATTGATGTTATTATTACTCTTCAGAATTGGGCACAGTTTGCACAAACATGGAATTTTCAGGATTTAAATGGTAATCCTGTCCCTCCTTTTATTACAACAGTAAGACAACCAGAGGTTAAATACGGAAGTAATCCTTCATTAACATATACTATTCCTAACAGAAGACAATTTTATTGGGCTAAAGTTCCAACTTGGGATGGTAACAGAAAGGGTATGGATGTTTATAAAATACCTCAGCCAGTCCCTGTTGATATAACTTATCAGGTTAAAATTGTTTGTAATAGAATGAGAGAGTTAAATCAATTTAACCGAATTATATTACAAAAGTTTAGTTCAAGACAAGCATATACCTTTGTTAAAGGTAGTTACATTCCGATTGTTTTACAAAACATTTCAGATGATTCATCAATGGATGTTGATAAGAGAAAATATTATGTACAAACATATGAGTTTTTAATGATGGGATTTTTAATTGATGAAGAAGAGTTTGAAGTCAAACCGGCAGTATCAAGATTACTACAACTTATTGAAGTTGATACAAAAACAAGAGCAAGAAAGGCTAAGATGTCACCGGTTAGTAACTCAACAAATGTGGACTTCCAATTTGGTACGGGTGATACTGAAGTAACTCAAACATTTAACTACACTGCCAATGTTTTTGTGTCGGGTAAAGATAATGTCGATACTTGGTCAGTATACATCAATAATGATTATTATGGTGATGATGTTACTGAAATCCAAATTAATACCCACGATGTATTAAGGATTGAAATCACCAAAGACACTGCAGGTCAGACGGCAACTTTGTTTACCACCGCAACTCTACTTTAATCTTCTCCGTATATATCTTTCTTAGGTGAACAGTTTTTTATTATCAACTGTTCCAAAAAGGCGTACATCTTTAACCCGTTTTTATCACAATGGTTTTTAAGTATTGTGTGGGTTTGTTTTGATATTTTTAAGTTCTTGATTTCTTTCATAAAAAATAAGGCAGAAAAAAGGTAGATTTTTTTCTCACTACTTAATAAATATACTACCAGAGTAAATGTTCTTTTAAATTTTTTGAAATATTTATACATAAAATAAATTCCGAAACTAATAAAAAACAATGGCAACATCTAACAAAGTCTTCGTTTCTCCCGGTGTATACACATCAGAAAGAGATTTAAGTTTTGTAGCACAAAGTGTTGGTGTAACAACTTTGGGTATCGTTGGTGAGACTTTAACAGGTCCCGCATTCGAACCTATCTTCGTAGCAAACTACGATGAATTTACAGCACTATTTGGTGGTACAAACCCAACTAAATTCGTAAACACTCAAATTCCAAAGTACGAGGCAGCATACATCGCCAAAGCGTATCTATCACAATCTAATCAGTTATTTGTGACAAGAGTTTTAGGTCTATCAGGTTATGACGCAGGACCATCTTGGTCAAT
>OCVQ010001141.1_pt1 | contig 21159 bp, 16 predicted proteins | sample 1539061 | NCBI WGS metagenome assembly OCVQ01 (sample SAMEA3355526, study PRJEB22509) | marine metagenome | biome: marine; feature: river plume; material: water | place: USA | collected 2010-08-08 | depth 0.5 m | reverse complement strand
TGTATTTGTATTTGTATTTGTATTTGTATTTGTATTTGTATTTGTATTTGTATTTGTATTTACTACGTGTCGTTGTCTGGTAGAATTAGAACTAGTTTGTCTATAATAGTCTCGAATATCATATCGACATACAGGACAATGAACGCTTCTTTGAAACCAACTTGTTAAACTATCTTCCATAAAACAGTGTCCACAGTGTAGAATACGCATAATTCTGTCAGCGGTTTGAAACTGTGATTGAGTAATAGGACATGTATTGTGTTCCATATTTTCTTCAAATTGAATTACTTCTGTAGCAGTCTCAATTTGACTTTGAGTAGGTCTAACAACAACAGGTGTTAAATTTTCAACATTAAAAAACGAAGTTAATATTGGAGTGAGATAATCAGCTGCTCTTGAACGTTGTTGTGTACGAATATTCCCGTTACTACTATTACTATTCGTATAACGATTATTAATGCTACCAGCACCTGCCCTAGCATCAGACGCACCGGTTCTAACACCGGCAGCACTTGTTCTATCGCTGACAGAACTCGCCCTAACACCACTGGTAAAACTTCCAGCATTATTAGCATTTCTAGAAGTATATGGTGTATATGGCATATGACGACTAGCATTCATATTCGTATTAATACGACTATTGTTATTACCACTCATACTACTATGTCTAATTAAATCACGAATTCCCATCTCAATATGTTGAATGGTATTGTTTGTCTGTGTATAATTGGCGTATGTATATTGGAGAAGATTTGTATACATATCTAATATTCTATTTGTCATATCATGATCCATAATATACAATATAAAACAAATGCATTTAAATGTTAATCTAATTAGTTTAAACGTTTGGTTACATAATAAATTATCATGGAAGGCAATGGATTGACAGGTCTAGCAAACCTAGGAAATACGTGTTTTATAAATTCATGTATGCAAGTACTAAGTCATACACATAAACTGAACGAGTTCTTTAATAAAAATGATGGGGATTATAGAAATAGGTTATCCGTATATCATAATAAAGAGTATTTACTGGATTCAAAATTGTTAGTAGAATGGGATAACTTGAGAAAATTAATATGGCAAAAAGACCAATTAATTTCACCAGGTGGATTTGTAAAAGCTATTCAGAGTGTAGCAAGACATAAAAAAAGGGACCTCTTTTCAGGCTATGCTCAAAACGATTTACCCGAGTTTTTATTGTTTATATTGGATACATTTCATACTGGAATGCGACGTGAGGTTGATATGGTAATAAAAGGTAATGCTATGAATAAAAAAGACGTAATGGCAGTAAAATGCTATGAAATGATGAAAACCATGTATAGTAAAGAATACTCAGAAATGTTAGATATATTTTACGGGATACATGTTTCAAAAATTGAAAAGGGTGGAAAGACATTAAGTATAAAACCGGAGCCATACTTTATAATTGATCTACCAGTTCAAATGAAAGGAGGATTGAACATATATAATTGTTTTGAAAAATATTGTGAAGGAGAAAGGTTAGAAGGGTCCAATGGTTGGTTTAACGAAGAGACGCATGCTACTGAAGACGTAGATCGAAAAATCGTATTTTGGAGTTTACCAGAAATATTAGTACTCGACTTGAAGCGCTTCACACCAGACGGAAGAAAAATTCAAGTGCCATTGGATTTAGAAACAGACTATTTAGATTTAAGCAGTTTTGTAGAAGGTTACGGTAAAGAGCAATATAAATATGAATTATACGGGGTATGTAATCACAGTGGTGGTACGCGAGGAGGGCATTATACTGCTACAATTCGCGTAACACCATCACAATGGTATTTATTCAACGATACTAATGTGTCAAAAATTGACTTTGATGGAAAAAACAATACTTCTGGATATTGTCTATTCTATAGAAAAAAATTAAATAAATAATATATATAGTAATGATTTTATCATATGATTCAATATTAGGAATTCCTATAGTCGAAAGTGGTGGAATAAATACACAAAAAAATAACAATAATAATATGGGTTTGAATTTAGGTGTTCCGGCAATATTGCTATTACTTATAGTTGTCATTTTGTTCATTGTTCTATTTGCCAATTTAGGAAAAAGTGGTAATGAATACCAAAGTAGCAACAGTTCTGGTTCAACAAATATATTGACTATATTATTAGGCGGTGTTGTCATTGCTGTTTTATTATTAAACGGACTTCAATATTTTTTCAATATAAATTTGACTGCTCAACTTAATAATTTATTCACAGATACACCTTCGATGGATTTAATAGTTGAACAACCTACAACCGACCAAGAGATCGCACCTGTTCCCGAAATAGAAATTAAGAAACAAGTATTTCATGTACCCGGTAATAAATATACGTACGGCGATGCCAAAGCTTTGTGTCAAGCGTACGGCTCGCGTTTAGCAACATATGACGAGATAGAAGGTGCGTATAATAATGGTGCCGAATGGTGTAGTTACGGATGGTCAGATAAACAGTTGGCTTTATTTCCAACCCAAAAGGATACATGGAATCGTTTACAAACAGTAGATGGTCATGAGAATGATTGTGGACGTGCTGGGATAAATGGTGGTTATATCGCAAATGAGAATGTGAGATTTGGCGCAAACTGTTATGGTTATAAACCTAAGATTACAGATACTGAATTAGATTTGATGCAAACCACCCCATTATATCCCCGAACGATGAAAGATATTAATGAAGAAAAGAGAGTGGATTATTGGAGACGTAAGATACCAGAAATACTGGTATCGCCGTTTAATAAAAATGTCTGGAGTTTGCTATAATATTATAAACTTGTATCGTGTTATCAATATATAATGTCACTTGATATGATTAGGTATCACTCATCCAACGTTATAAAAATTTCATATTATTTGAATTAATAATATAAAATTGTATATGTAGTAAATATGTTTTCATTGTCGTTTATCCTTTCTAGTTTTTCTATCATGACTTTCTCTCTTGCGTTTTGTTTTTCTTCCATGTAACATTCTTCTCTCTGGTTCTAATAATCCAAGCAGTTTGTCATATAGTCCGTCTTCCATAGCCTCTTGGTTATGTTGATATTTGATGGTGTTATTTTTTTGAACTTGTTTCTGAGTAAAAAACAGACCAGCTGGAACCGCTAAATCTTTAAATGTATTTAATATGGCGGAAGTGTTTAGTAGATTACCACCTGACTGAACGCTTTTATCGCTATTTAAGTTACCAGACGAAACAGATTTATTATTTGAAGCACCAAATGTCTTCTGTAATAAATCTGAATTAAGCGTAAATCCGCCACCCTTTAACACACCATTTTTATCTGTTGTAAACACAAAATCGTTATTTATATCAAAATCGAAATCCATATACATATTACGAACATAAATTAATTGTTATAATATCGCTTAATCTCTGGAATTAATTTAATCTCTCTTTTATCTTTAATGTAATTCATAATATGGTCAACCTTATCTTCGTCCCCAATAATTTCTATCAGACAAGTTTCTAGAAATCCTAAAGTAATTGGTGCTGTTTGCCTATTTTGTGTAAATTTTAGTTTACCGTCGCTAATTTTTATGGTTGACGACGACAGATTGTTATCTTCTACGAATTCGATAATGTTATCAGTTAAGTCATTTCGCTCGTTACGGATTTCTTTTGTTTTCTCGTTTAATAATTTAAGTTGTGTATCTAATGACACCCATTTTTTTATACGATCTTGAAACCCTTCCATTATATTTATAAATGTATTTAATTACCTTTAAATCTTTCTTTTTTTGGATATACGTCCTTTTTTAAAATCGCGTTTTCCTTTTTTAGTCTTGCGTTTTTTTTTGGATTGACGTCTTTTTTTGGATTCGTGGTTCCGTTTTTTAGTGTTACGCCTTCGTTTTATGGAAGTGTATCCGCCAAATTTACCGTTAGCTATTTTACTTGTAAATTTGCTACATAACATAACTGGTTCACTAATCTTTATTAAATGATCAGTAGCTTCTCCAAAATCTATTACGATTATCTCTTTTGTTTTTTTATCAATCATTATATTGTCACTATGTAAATCATTGTGATGAAGGTTGTATTTTTGTAGACAAGCATCTATTCTCTCCACCTCTTTTTCAATATCAAAACATACATCTGTTATTTCTGAATCATTATATATCTCATTTAGGTTTGTTACTGGCAAAGCCTCTACATCTTCCATTTCAATAAAAAACATGTATTCGCTTGGGCGAATATTTATAGACATATCGTTGTTGCGTTCAATAAACCCATAATTTAGTAAGGTAGGTACTCTAAACCCACATGTACCTTGTAATTTACTGAATTCTAGATGATAATACACTTCAGACAATATTTTTGTTAATACATTGTCTGGTTCCAAATCCGGATCTTTATTATATACAAATAATTTGGTAAATGTTTTACGTGCCTCGTTTTTAAAATAAACCAATTTAACACCTAATGTCAACCCTCGTTGGCTTTTTTGAGTAAATTGTCTTTTGGTCTTATTCAAGAAAATGGTCCCAAAATTTCCATCCGTTATATTATCATAATTAGTCATAGATCCTCTTAAACTATTCAAATGTTCGGGAATAGTTATTATAGGTGTACTTGCCCCACTTTCTACATCGGTAGTACCTTCGTCATTGTCATCGACCTCGATAGTACTTATACTTAGTTTTGGCATTTTTGTGAATACGTATATATATATAATTAATAATTTAATATATATACTTGTTTAAAAATTAACGTCTTCTAGAACCTCTATTTTTTCTAGAACGTCTAGACGATCTAGATTTTCTACTAGATTTATTACCACGACCATGTCTACCTTGGGTACGTTTTTGTAACGCAAATAATCCAAATGGAACCATGGCTTGTTGAACAAAGCCACCCTTTTTATTGCGTCTAGAGCTAGAGCAACCTTTCTGGTGTCTTCGTCCACATTTATGGCAAGTACCGCTAGTGCGGCGTCTTCGTCCACCATTATGACAAGCAGTATGCGACGAATGTCTTTTTCCACACATTGGACATATACCATACGCAGAGTGTTTTCTCTTACCTCCAGATTGAGATGGCATTGGCCAGTCTTTACTAACGACTTGTTGAACACCATATGATGCGGCATCCGAATATGACGACGTAGTACTCATTATATATTTAACGTATATAATTTTTTGTTAAATATGTTAAATATATTTAGAGTAGCATACTATTAAATAAACGTGTATTCAATACATTATGCTAAACTTTTTTCAGATTCTCTATCTGTAACAATTCTATTATACGTATCACTGACCGCAATGCGATGTATTACGGCTTCTAATTCTTTTACATTATTAATTTCTGTATTTTCAGTATGAGTTATAACTAAATCAATTAATTCCCTTGCAGTCGCCACGTAGTTTGGTCGTTGTGTTGCCCATATTTTTTTTAGTTCTGGGGATTTAAACCATTGAACTGAATTAGCCAACCATATATTGTCACCTGTTTCATCAAACGTCTGTGAAGTCATCATATCTTCCACACTTTGAAATATTATACAACTTATGTAATTAACTGCGTGCCAATCATCATCATTTTTGAATTTGTTATGATTTTTGTCACCATTCATTGCTTTTACTTGCCAATCAAAAAACAAACTATTGATAAAATTAGGACACTTGTCGTAATAGTCGGCAAATTCTTTATTAACATTTGTCCATGCTCTATCTACAATTTTAAATGTAGTATCAATTGAAGCTTGATCTAAATTACGACGAAACACACTATATGTTAATATAACTCCGATAACACCAAAGATACCTATAATTATCTCTAATTTATCTACAAAACGGTCAAGTATAGACTGTTTTTTTGCTATAGCCGATAAATATATGATTCCAAGCATCATTATTACACCTATTCCTACTATTGCTTCAAAATGTTGTAACACAAAACTACCCATATATAGTATTCAAATATATTAAATATGAATATATTATTCGAATACTATTTTAATTGGATTAAAATTATATTGGTGTTCTAACCCTAAATGTGATAACCCATGAATACCAATACCAATTGAAAAAATCACAATTAGCATAATTAATTTATATGGTTCTACCCGTGTAATAGTTGAATAATTTTTATAAAAAATAACACATGCTAGTAGGAGTAACAATCCATTTAATATATGAGCATATATGGATGGTATAACATAAATCATATATGTATATATGATTTATTAAAAAATACTATTTCTAAAAAATGTAACGCGAATATATTTATTTGATCTAACGTCTTCTGTAGCTTCTGTAGCGTCTAGATTTCGTGCGGGGTGTGCGGTTTTTTTGACTTCTCTTTTGCCAAGCAAAGAGACCGAATGGCACAATTGCCTCTTGAATAACTGCTCCAAATCCGGCACCCATACCTCCCTTCTTTGCTCCTCTTTTGCGAGAAGAACGCACACGTCTAGACTTTCTAGACGATTTAGAATGTCTTCTTCTTCCACCGCTCATGGTGGGGTCCATTGCTAATGGAGCAGCGGGCTCTGTATTTGGTGTAGCTGTACGCATAGAAGTTCCAGTCATATTATAATAAATAGTTAGATAATAATATTATTTCAACGTCATGTTTTTCAAATTAGTACGTAATAATAAATAAAATATCCCTAAAATTAATAAAAAACTAATTATTACAAATATTAGTGATAAATAAATATATGGATATATTTCTTGAACTATTAAACCAATTAAGGGTTTAAAAAATTCCTTCATTTCCTTTTTAACATCATCCCTTGCTAAAACTAGTAAACATTGTTCGATAAATTGTTCCTTCATTAATTTAACTTATAAAAAAAATACAAATATTTAGCGTGTTATTTTTCGCTATATTTTATCTATAATTTTTTATAATGGACCAAGCAATATACTTTACGAACAAAGACTTTGATTTTTCTCAAATATCCGTGTCTCAACCTGTATCAGTTCAAGGAGGAGCTTATTTTACTAAACTAAAACTTAATAATGAACCACTTTACATTCAAACTCCCAAATGTTATACGAAACAAGGGTTAAATGAAACAAATAAAAAAGCTTACATAGATTTGATGTTTACAAACGAAGATGAAGAGGTAATAGAATGGTTCGAACATTTAGAAGAAAGAATGATTCAACTAATATTTGAAAAGAGAGAACTCTGGTTTCAAAATGAGATGGAAAAGGACGATATTGAAAATTTTTTTAATCCAATATGTAGAGCATATAAAGGTGGCAAATGCCATTTAATTAGAGTGAATATTCCTAAAAATAAAACGATTAGTTCCCAATATAACTGTAACATATATGATGAAAATGAAAATATTATTCCAATTCAAGATTTGAGCGAAAGTCATCCGATTATACCGTGTATAGAAGTTCAAGGAATAAAATTCTCGGCACGAAATTTTCAACTGGAATTAGTAGGCAAGCAAATATTATTACTTAATAATAAACCTATATTTAATTCATGTGTTATCAAAAAGGATACTAGTAAGATTAATCCGTCAAGAAGTACCAAAACGTCGATTGATATAGAACCTTCCATCGAACCATCCATTAATTCATCAATTGAACAGACTATTGGGCCAGCCATTGAGTCAAATATATGTAGCGGTACCATTACTAAGACTATTAGTATTAACGATACCATAACTAATAATACAAATAATATACCTAATATAAAAACGAATGATGAAACTATAAAAACGAATGATGAAACTATAAAAACGAATGATGAAACTATAAAAAAAATAACTAGAGAAGTGAATGTTTTAGGAGGAGAAGTTACAAATACATCGAATAATCAATCGCAAGAAACTAATGCGAAATCTATCAAAGGTCTTCAAAGAAATATCATTCAATCTTTATTTGACTATGATGATGCTGATGATGATGCTAATGATGATGCCATCACTGAAAGTATTATTGAAAGCAAAATAAATACCGAAATAAACAACGTACACAACGTACATACATCAGCGGATAATCTTAAAAACAGAGATATAAATAAACCATCTACCTTCAAACATTTAGAAGAAAAACAATCAGCCAAAGTCGAATTAATTGTAGAAGATATAACAGATCATTTAAGCATAAATAATAATTCTATAATTACACTTAAGCAACCGAATGAAGCTTATTATAAAATTTATAAGATTGCAAAAGAAAAGGCAAGACAACATAAAAAAGCATCTATCACTCATTATTTAGAAGCAAAAAACATAAAAAACACATATCATTTAGATGATTTGGATGATAGTGATTTATCTTCAAATGACAATGATGATGTGTACGACAGTGATGACAGTAACGACAATAATAAATATTAACAATAATAAAGTAAAATTACAAATGCGACACAAATAATTGAATATACAAAAATATGGAATCATTTCAATTATTTAGTAATCTTTAGAATCGACCTAATTTAATTAATGTAAAATATGTTTTTAATTACGAAAAAATATTTTATCCCTTATTTTATATAATGGACTTTATGAAGAACTTAAAAAAGCTCAAGGTAGAACATGTTATTCTATTTTTGATAGGTGCTGTGTTTTTATTCTACTTAACCAATTCTTATAGCGCAAGTAAGCGTATGGGTCCTGAGCAAATGAGCGCCCGTCGTACACAAGATATGTACAATGAGCAAAATTCTGCCCCTCAATCTGGTGGAAACGTGGAACCTTCCCAACCTTTAGGTCAAAATGAAACCTACGCATCTGCTACTGGTATGTCAACATCTACACAAGGTCTTCCTCCTTCGTGCTCTAGGTCCCCAGTTGCTGATCCATCTGAACTTTTGCCCAAGGATACCAACAGTCAATGGGCTCAATTAAACCCCAGTGGATCTGGTGATTTACAAAATGTGAATCTTCTTCGTTCTGGTTATCACATGGGCATAGATACTGTTGGTAACACCTTAAGAAATGCCAACTTACAGCTTCGTTCTGAACCAGCGAATCCTCAATTAAACGTCGGTCCTTGGAATAATACCACTATTTCTCCCGACACTATGCGCACACCACTTGAACTTGGCCAAGGTTCTCAATAAATACCTCTATGTAGGTGTATTTAGGGTTATGATAAACGAGTAAGTAATGTCGGCTCTTTTGTTATCGTCTTTTATTACAACAGTCAATATATTATAATAAATTATTATATTAATTTATTATAGATGAAGATTCGTATCAATATGTTTGGATTTATTATCATGTTATTTATTATATTGATTGCTCTTAAAATGTATTATGACTCAGATGACTTTAACCTAAGATGTATTGTGTCAACCGTAGACGGTAAGAAGTACTGTGTTAGAGAGCGAAGTAATGTTCAAAATGCGTCTAATCTTCTGGCTAGAACATGTGAAAAATTAGAATATTTGGTTGAAAACGTGGGACAACGATATCCTACTCGTGAAAATGTGAAAAAGCTCGTTGAAAATTTCAATCCAACTACTATTAAAGAAACATTGCCTACAAGTGAATTTACGGCTTATAGTGAAAACAAGGGAGAAAAAATAGCCTTTTGTTTGAATAAAAAGAAAACAGACAATAACAATCTTATAGATTCAAATACATTAATGTTTGTGGCCATCCACGAAATAGCCCACATAATGACTACAAGTGTTGGACATACCGAAGAATTCTGGAATAATTTCAAATTTTTATTGGAAAACGCAGTAGAATTAAAGATATATACACCTGTTGATTATAAAAAAAAACCGGCGGGATACTGTGGTATGAATATTACAGATAATCCCTATTATGATTTATAAATTCAAAAATTATAATATATATTTTACCTGGATCTAAATTACATATTAGAGTATATAGTATGTAATTTATTTTACCTAAACACCTACGGTTGATTATATTTTCAATCTTAGATTTGACTTTATTGTTTGAATTTCTCTCCCTTCGGTATTACTAATAGTGAAATAATATCTTGGGTAAACGTCGCAGTGAATATCAACAATTGTCCATTTGCTATGTCTATATATTACATACATGCCCTTTTCTATTTTTTTGAAAACAGTCATATATGTGTCATTTCCATTGAGGGTTACTTCGCTAACTAACTGATTTTTAGTAATAAAATAAGTGTCTGGAATAGGTGGAAAGAACATATCACATTTAAACACTTCGTCTAATAAAGTAATATGAATTTCATTTAATAAATTCAATTCCAAAAATAGTTTGTATATTTGAAAACCACCGATAACCCATACTTGGTCATAGTTTTTATCGGTTATAAATTTTAATAAATCATTTATACACGAAAATGTTTTTACTAAACGTTCATCTTGAATATATTCTATTGAAAGAGACGACGATAAAATCAAATTGTCTCGTCCTTTTAAAAAATTAATACTATTCCAAGTGTTTTTACCAAATATGATAGCATTGTTTTTTTTACCAATTGTTAATTGTTTAATCCTAAGTAAATTCGCTGGTAAATGCCATGGTGAGGTATTATTAATACTAATTCCCTTGTTTTTATCCATAGCTACAATTCCATTAATAAGCATAAACTATCTATAAAATAATATTTAGATTTTATATATAAAAATGACCGATGTACTGAAATTGATATATTTGGATCAAGATAATATTAACAAAATAATAGTCTTCTTTGGTGATAAAGGTAACGAATTGAAAGAATCTGATATAGCCACCATGTTTATAAATGACCATCAAAATCCTCTATTCGAAGGAGTATTTAGCAAAGCCGAATTGGAGACGGTTGTCTCGAAAAAAATGATAGTTCATTTTACTAAACAATTTATATATATTGATGATACTATCGAAACTATCAAAAAGAAAATAATGGTTGTTTTCGCTAACGAACTGTCTACACCCATTTCATTTGATGAAATATATCTGTTTTCAAAGCAAATACAAACGCTGAATATTTCGCGCATATACGATAGTCTTACACAGAATGGTAAACTCACCTTAACACAAGACTTGTTGTTTCAATTTCTCTCTAATATTAATGATATAAATATTAGTGATGTTCCAATTAAAGATATGTATACATTCAATGATATCATCGATTTGAATATAGCCGATAAAAAACAGTTAGTAAATATATCATTAGGACATCGTTTTATTATAGGCGAAAATATATATAGTTTCGCAGCAAATCCCTTTAAAGCCAACGAGTTTGATAAAATATTGAGATCGAATGCGGATAATATCATTACGACGACCAACAAAGACTTATTATTGTCTAATGGATTCTTGTTTGAGAATACGATTTATGTATGTTTAGCAGAAGATGTATTCAAATATGCCGTTTCTAAAAACCTCACAGAAACAACTACATGTAAGGTGTATTATCCGTTCTTAAGTGGTAAGCAAATATATAACTTGACTAGATTACGTGAAAAAAAATACGAATTATTAGAAGAAAATACGTCTCTACTTGGCAGTAATTTTATTAAGCATGTAAACAATATTCGTATGTTTCATGACATATATAACACAAAAAAAAGTGAATTAAATTATATAGAGCAAGGCATCCAAACCGTAGACTTTGTAATCTCACATGATTTTGAATTTAACGTTCCGTTGGAAATAATCTTTAAATTAATCCATGCGACAAAGCGTATACCTCTAATAAAATTGAATCCAGCCAAGAGACAAGAGAAAATATACAAATTGTATTGTAATAAAACCGCAAAAAACGGTAAAAAAATACCATATCTGTCAAAAAGTCTCATATTTAAATTGGCAAAAACACTCGGGACGTCGAAACACGTTTCTTGTTATATGGAATACAATGAAAATAATTCTTCTACGTCAAAGATGATACCAATTATACTAGAATTTGATACTTTAGCTAACATACACGTAAAGGCAGAATTTAAAGAAACGAAGAACGTATCTGATATTGAAGAAATCATTGGAAAAGCAATAAATCCAGTTATTGAGGTGATTCGAAATTATTTAGCTACAAGTGGTTATTCTATGAATCTATTTAATAGTTTTTATGATAAAAACGTGGAGATTATCAGTCTAAAGTACATTTCTTATATTTCCATTGATAAAAATATTAACTTGAATAATTTGTTGGGTTGTGTATCAAGTGTATTTAACGTCTTAGTTGGTGATTTAAAAAGTGGAATAGTCATGCGATACAAACGTGTTTCAAATTTCAATGAAATGGATAGTCAAGAAGCATTTATTGTCGAATTATTAAATAGAGCCAACGAAGATGAAGATATTGTTAAACTATTGATGGACAATTTTCAACTAAGTGAATCTGATGCCCAATTGAAAATTGCGGATTTATTGAATAGTTTACAAATGGTTCAAACATTGAATAAACGTCGAAAGCTAAAAATCAAAAATAACCCTGGTTTTTTGACAAAAATTACTCAAGATGCTTTTAAACAAAATATTATGATTGAAATGGATAATATCAATGACATTAATTACATGCACGTTGTTCCTATTTATATTGATTCGTTGATTCGAATTACCCAGACGCCAGAAACATCAAGCGTCGATTTGTCTACAATTGATGGACTTTGTAAAACGAAACAAATAGATGATGTGGAACAGATAAACGATATTGTTGCTCCATCTGAAAAAGGGTTTAATGAAAATGTTCCAACCGCAATTATAGCCGAAAATTTAACGTTTGGAGAGCCGGCTTCGAACGTAAGGCTGGCTGATAGAACAATTAATGTGTTAGACTTTTTATACGAAAACGATTCAGATGAAGAAGGTGGCGATGAGTCGTCAGTAGATGAAGACGAAGGAATCGATGTAGAATTGGATGAGCCTTCGGCACACGAAGACGAAGGAATCGATATAGAATTTGACGAGTCGTCAGCAGACGAAGATGAAGGAATCACTGTAGAATTGGATGAACCGTCCGCAGAGATTGATATAGAATTGGATGAGCCATCAGCCGACGAAGACAATGATAACCTATTGGGTGGAACAGCATCAAATGACGTATCTGTTCTCAAAAACAAATCGTCTGACCGAGTAAAAAAACCAGTTAAATTAACTATACGCGAGAACGATAATTTAGAAAAGGACATAACTGGTATGAGAATAGCCGACCCAAATCCATTTTTCAAAGCAATGCGTGAAAAAGACCCCACGTTATTCTTGACCGAATCTGATGGAAAATATAGTGCCTATTCACGAGTGTGTCCTTGGAACAAAAGAAGACAACCGGTTATTTTGACAGAGGAAGAAAAAAACCGAATAGACCGCGAACATCCTGGTTCATATAACGGAAATGCGATCAAATACGGTTCTGATCCAAATAACCAGTATTGGTACATTTGTCCTCGATATTGGGATTTAAAAAATAATACCAGTCTTACTGAAGAAGAAGCTAAAAGTGGCAAATATGGTGGCATTATTCCACAAGATGCTAAAACAGCTCCAGTTGGGAAAAATATATGGGAATTTAATGAACCAGCGTATCATGTAGATAAGAACGGGAATTATATCGATCTTTCACCAGGTTTCTTAAAGAAAGATATCCATCCAGATGGCTTACAAGTACCGTGCTGTTTTAAAATATGGAAAGATCCCGCAAAAAATCTAACTGATGCAGTTGTACTACCAAAACAAGACGTCGATGAATATATTAAGGGTCCCGACAAATTTCCAATTGAAGAAAATAGATTTGGGTATTTGCCATTTATTGTTCAAAAGTTTATAGATACTGATAATAAAACATGTCAGATCAGCGCGACAAATAAAAACTTGAAGAAAGATCAACCATGCTATTTGAGAAAGGGACCAGAAAATAGTAAAAACAAATCCTTTGTCGCATGTATAGCAGATGTTTATTCTGAACAAAATGACAATGTGACACTCACAATAAATGAGTTTATAAATAACAAATTGATCAATATGTTGACAGCAGACACATTTGTTTCGCTTCAAAATGGATCGTTAATTAGTGAATTCCAAAGTCCCAATATGGATGATATAAATAATACAAGTGTTGAGAACATACGCGACACTGCTATCTATTTAAAGTTAAAGAATTCGAACCCAGTTTATTTAAAACGAATAGTTAGTGCGCTACAAAATTTTATCGAATTCTTAAAAGCGCCAAGGTCACACATAGATTACACCTATTTGTGGGATTTGATATGTCAACCGAATGATCTGTTATTCAAAAAGGGAGTAAATTTAGTGATTCTTAACTTACCTCAAGACGATACGACAGCCAATATAAATATCATATGTCCAACTAATTACTATTCTATATCTAAATATGATCCCACTAAGGATACAATGCTTATTATGCAAAAATATGAATATTTTGAGCCGATATACATTGTAGTTGACCAGTCCAAAACAAATATAGTTAGTATTGCGACAACCAAATTATATACTCCGTCGTTAATGACAAAAATACCAAATTTGAATACATTAGCTAATACAATTCAAGATATATATCGCTCTATGTGTAAACCTATGCCTAGTTTACCCAAAGTATTTAAATATAAGGAAATTAAATTCAAGCGAAATGTTTCTCTGGAACAGAGTATAGCTATTTTAAATAAATATAAATTCACTATTCAAAGTCTTGTAGTAAATTATGATGACAAAGTCATTGGATTGAATATAGAAAATGACCAAATGGCTGGTTTTATTCCATGCTTTCCATCGGGTATTATATCATCATATGAACTTGTAGATTTGGAAAACGACGAACGACTTATGAATTTGGAAGAAACTATTCAATTCTTAAAAGCAGTATCAGTGAACACAAACGGAGAGATATTATGTAAACCAGTTGTAAAAATAGTAGAGGACAAGTTGATTGTAGGTGTATTAACAGAAACCAATCAATTTATTGCTTTAATTGAACCAGAATTAAATACTGACCAGAGTATAAAACATACTATAGATGATGAGAATTTTGTTCAAGTTGATAAAATAATCCAAACTAGTAATGAAGTAGATAAATCTAGAGAAGAGTATGTAAAAAAAATCCATTTGGAAACAGAATTGTATACCGCATTTAGAAATAAATTGAGAACCTTGATAAATAATTTCAAGAATAAAAAGGTACGAGATGAAATGGAGACAATATCGATGTCTGTAAACATGATTTACTATTTACAATTAGAAAAGATGATACTATTGATAAAAAATCTTATGACTTCTGAAGTAGAGTTTGTTCCAGTAACGCCGCAAAATATAAAGCATATTGAGAGCAATTTAAAGGATGGTGATATATTGATGATACCAAAAAGTAACTTACTTAGTAATCTAGACAACGAGGAAATATATTATAGTAAATTAGCAGACGAATTGATAAGATATAATCGAGTAAAACAATTCATGTTTAAACCTAAAATGTTCTTATCTTTTACTGATTTAAAATATAATCTGTCTTCGGATGAGATTATTTTATTACAATCGTTATTAACAAATGAATATTTTGATGATTTAGTACCAGACCTTGTGAGTAAGTATATTTCATTTAATTCATATGATACAACCGAACCAAGTGTTTCTCAAAAATACGATAATGAATATGTTGTGAACGATATCGATAAAGATAGAGGAAATGTTGGTAAACCAATCTTAAATGAAAATGAACTATTGATAGAAAACAATAAAAATATGAAAGCTTTGGATAAGTTTGATAACTCTGTTGAGTCAGTTCCACAAATAAAACCTTTTAAAATATACAATAATTGTCCAGTAGAGAAGAAAGATGTTTTCGCAAAATTGAAGATGAAATTTAGAGGCGGATACAAGGATATTATTTTTTCATCCAATACACCAGAGTGTACGTTTGATGTAGCATTAACACTGATTAACAATACTATTTCTGTTCCAATTGATATTAATGGTATAAAACAAGGATTGATTCAAAAATACCAAGAATTACTAACTATGTATCCAATGGAAATAGTGAATGTGTTCGATTATTATGGATTTATAGCTCAATCAAAAGAACTAGCAACTAATCGTCTGTCTATTGAAAATCTAATTATGAGTGAAACTTACTATATCACTAACTTTGATTTAATGATGATATCAGATATCTACGATATTCCGATAACACTCATTGCTCCACGCGTTTATAGAGAAAACAATAATGAATATTTATCCATTAACATAAAGAAGGGTTACACATATATAATTCGAACATCTGGTGTAAACAAATACAAGCACGTTTTGCCGAAATTCAAAATGATTATAAATAAGATGGGTGATGGACTATTGGAAATTAGAAACTTGCCAGAACAAACTATTCGTGACGAAATTATTAGTCAAAAAAATAATATCATTGATTTGTTAAAAACATATGCCGTTGTAATTCAAGATGAGTTGGAATCTATTGTAGTCGAGCCTATGAATAATATAGAAGTGACAAAACCAGCAAATACAAAACTCAAATTAAAGACAAGAAAACTTAAACTAGTTGAAATGTAAATAACTAATTATATGTTGACCTTTTATATATGAGATATTTTTACTTGGAATTTATAATAATTGATTGTAAAATATTATAAATTGTGTATTATTTCTAATTGTCATCGTCATCATCGATCATTTGTATTATTGACTGTATTATGTGTTGACATTCTATATTGTAAATATCTGGGTCTTGGTCTTGGTCTGCCGACGACTCTGGTTCTGGTTCTGGTTCTGGTTCTGGTTCTGGTTCTGGTTCTTGGTCTGCCGTGTCTACCGACGGCTCATTTGTTTGGTGTTGGTCTGCTGACGTCTCATTTGTTTGGTGTTGGTCTGCTGACGGCTCATTTGTTTGGTGTTGGTCTGCTGACGTCTCATTTGTTTGGTGTTGGTCTGCTGACGGCTCATTTGTATTAGTATTATCAATATAATGATCTAGCTCTCTACTATCTATTGTTGTAGCACTACTGATACTATTTGAAGTATCAATACTTACATCATCATCTACCAGAGTTAGATTGTCTATGTGTGTTCTCGAACTAGTTCTACTAGAACGTAATGTTTCGCATACAAATGGATAATATCTAGTTTTTATTATCTCTAGTTGTTGTGGATTAAAATTAAAATTCTTTATTAAAGAAAATAACTCGCCTATTTTTAGTTTACCTTTATCGCGCGATACGGATTTATCAAATACTGGAAACGTAGAGTATTGTTCAACAATCACATAATCAACAAAATAACTCTTATCTTGTAATTTAATCATTTCTGGCTTAGGTAAATATATATCAGATGGTATAATACCGATGTGTTTTTCTTCATAATACAAACGACTAATATAATATAAATTTTTTATAGATAAACATGTAATTCGCCTTCCGAAATATGGATTTCGTTTTGCGAATAATTTCAATTCTTTAATTAGAATATCTGTATGTTTAATATTCAAATCGTCTTCATATGAATAGAGACCTAATAGATACTGTTTAATGTATTTTCCCATCACCTCGACTAATCGTTTTGTTGGAAATTCTTTATCAATTGTAATATTTACATTGAGCATTTTAGTATTAAAGTACTCTAACATGCATTGTATGTAAACACACTTTTTTCGTTCATCGAATGTATGACAATTTTCTATAATATAATTCTTTATAATAAGTTGGTTATGATCTTCAAAATGCTCTAAACAAAAATTACTCTGGAAGAAACGAGATAATAAAATTGACATATTTATATTTGAATTATTCTTTATGAAAAAATATATATTATACAAATTCACAATAGAAAACGGCTTGTTGTTCCATGGGTTTTTTATTTTGGTTGGCTCTGGAAAAAAATTATAATCATATGATAAGGATGTATTTATAATATTTCTCAAATCAAAAATAGAAAACTGCTGTAGTGTATTGTCTTGAAGAATGTTCAGCTTGTAACGTTCTGCTAATTCGCTAAGTGGGTTAAAATTTAAATCAATTTGTTCAGTTAGATATTTTTTTGTTTTGAATAAACAGATGTTCTTGAACTTGTACAAGGCTGATATAAATTTTTGTGTAGAAGAGAATATACCTAATATATATTCCTTTGTATCGCCATGGAGGTTACTTACATTTAAAAAGTTTTTCAAAATAAAGAATTTATACTTTATATACTTTTGCCAATTATACTTATTTCGTTTCGTATACACAGTCGATGTAAAATTGGTTGTAAACAAAAAAGCGTTTTCTTTATATTCGTTATCAACGACTTTATCGCATTCATTTTTAAAAATTCTTTCAAATACATACATAACTTAGTATATATCTACCAAGTTATGTTTAAATACAATATTTCCGTTAATATATTCTAAAATTCAATATCATAATCATCATCTCCTCCACCTAGATCAACTTCTTTGATATTGATGGTGTTACTATCAATTGTCAAATTATTAATACTACATTTATCACCTGAACCAGCAACACCTTCAAATGCTCGGTCAATGACCTTTTCACCATCATCGTCATCATCATCTTCTACCGTGTCTTGTTCCATAAGAGCGTTGATATCCGCTAATACTTGGAAGGCAGATGTTCCAAAATATCCTTGCTGGCCACACATTACGTTTGCCGATACGCCGCGCATTGGGTCAAGTTCAGCATGTCTAGCGGCCTTCAAGAACATCTCGGGCGTCTCCTCAAAAGACGCTTTAGCAATAGGACCAATGTCATCATTATTAATACCGTGTCTAAAGATGGAAATCATTTTCGACTTGTAGCACATTCTATCACAGAGCATACTTAGATGATGATAGTTAATATATGTGCTGTCAAATTCAATTACTTCAGTAAGCTCTTGGAAAATAGCATTTCGTGCTGCTTCGATACCAAATGTACGATATACTTCTTGAATATCATTACTCACGGTTCTGTTTACATCGATATAATCTAGTGCCAATATTTCAAGCAAATTTGTACCTACTGTATCAAGAACCCAACTTTCCTTTTTATTATATCTTCCATCTTCTTTGACAACATTGTCAGTAATCTTACGTAAAACAACCTTTTCGATATTCTTAACACCACTTAGAACAATATTATTTAGTAGGTTGTCTTGGAAATTCTTAAGTAGATAAATTTCATCAGATTGATCAAGTGGATTCACCTTTCCAGCTCTCTTTTTATTGGAAATCATATTTTTAAGGCGGAGACGAAAGATTAATTTGTCCGAATTATAATCAGAATATACACAATGAACTTCGTCGTTAAAACTATTGCTAATCGCAAAATTAATATCATCCATTGTAATATTTTTATCCAACATGGATTCCTTATCCAATTCCATACGAATAATCCATTTTGATTTACTCTTGGAATCGACTACTTGATGTCCACCACATTGATCTACTAATCGTTCGAATTCATAGTATTGTGTCAACGCATCTACATCTTCTTCAATAAGACTATTCAAGTCATCTGGATCAAAACAAATGTCTACCGAACTAACAATCTCGTTCAACTTTGTATGTTCGATGGATGGAATGAGTTTTTGTGCGTTCTCACGATTACCTTCTTGATCCTTGGAAATATAAATAGTTACCGATGGATTTTTTGGATTTTCAGATAAAGACAAGATCTCTTCAATTCTGGGTACACCACGAGTTACATTTGATTTGGATGCTACACCAGCAAAGTGGAATGTATTTAACGTCATCTGGGTGGTTGGTTCACCAATAGATTGAGCAGCAATCATACCAACCATTTCACCAGGTGCTACAATCGCATTTTTATATACAGTTGTAATCATCTCCAATAGAGAAATCAATGTCTTCCTATTAAAACGCTTTACAGTTAAGAGTTCCTTGGGAGACAAGTGAAAGTAATACATGACCTTGAACAATTCAGTAGGTTGGGCATATACAATCTTCTCTAGATTTTTATAATTGTTCTCAATCAAAGCAAATGCTTCCATAGGGGTTATATCAACCATTGAATTTTTGTTAATATGTTGTAACCCTTGGATATTGTTAATAACATGTTGAAATGAAACTGGAATATGGACCATCTTACCATCTGTGTCCTTGAAGATATTTTTGACAATATTTTCGCGCATTTCAACCATGTATTCAATATAGAACTTGGATTTTGCGGTCAATTCGTTGGTTTGCTTCTTCATACGTCCAACAGCCCCTTTTGTATAAGGACTCATGAACACAGTCGTGCTATCCGTTTCGCTCGGGAAATGGAAATGTGCGTATATTTCTTCTAATGACATCCCTACCAACGATAACAACTGATTCTCAACACGAACCGTATCAATACCATCATCACCATATTGAAACTGAACAATTCGTTGCTTGTTATTTCTCACGGTCATATCGTATTCAACCTTCAAGTCTTCCAAACCTTTGATTAATCGTCTTTGGATATATCCGGTTTGAGAAGTCTTTACAGCAGTATCAATCAAACCAACGCGACCACCCATTGCGTGGAAGAATAATTCTTCTGGAGTAAGCCCGGATATAAATGAACTCTCCACAAATCCACGTGCCTTGGGAGAATCGTCAAATTTTGTGTAGTGAGGCAATGTTCTGTTTTCAAATCCATATGGAATTCGCTTTCCATCAACAGTTTGTTGACCCAAACAAGAAATCATTTGTGATATATTGATATCACTACCCTTTGATCCGGCATTGACCATGATGACAAATCGATTACCCTTTTCCAAACTTTTGCGCCCAATCTTACCTGCCTCATTCGTCGCATTATTTAAGATATTCGTGACTTGCGTTTCAAACTCCTCTTCATTTGATTTGCCAGTCTTATTCTCAAATATTCCAAGATGTGTCTGGTCAATTAAATTCTTTACCTCCTTCTTCTTGGTGGTAATCGTTTGTGCGATTTGTTCATTCGTCTCTTTGTCGGCAATCAAATCGCTGATACCTACACTAAATGCGCTTGTCTTCATGTATTCAGTAACAACATTTTGAAGATTATCTACAAAATCAGCAGATGCCATATTACCGTAATAATTACAAACTCTCTGTAATAGACCCTTTCCTCCTCCACCCAATACACCCTTTTCTAGTTGACCGCGAACATATTTACCCGCCACTATTTCTAATACATTGTTGGATTTGCCGTAGTCTTCTTCATCGCCAAAGAGCTTTGTCTTGTATTTAATAGTAATCGGCGGCATTATTTGCGACATGATGTCAAAACTAGTTAATTCTTTATTTTTCTTGAGAA
>OCVQ010001138.1_pt1 | contig 21201 bp, 26 predicted proteins | sample 1539061 | NCBI WGS metagenome assembly OCVQ01 (sample SAMEA3355526, study PRJEB22509) | marine metagenome | biome: marine; feature: river plume; material: water | place: USA | collected 2010-08-08 | depth 0.5 m | reverse complement strand
GCTTCGCAGTCCTCGAAATCTTTCACCCTGGAGGGTGCCATGAAAACAAAAGAGTTTTTTCAAAACCTACCTAGCTTAGCAGCTGACGGCGTAGACCCAGAGTTCCACATATACACTGCCGTGTGGATCAAAACCCGGATGCCAGAAGCATACAATGAGCTCAGATCTAGCTTCAAACACATAGAAAACGAAATCTACGCGCAATACGCGTGTGATGACGCACACTCGGAGCAGCCGTTCTAATGCTAGTCACTCTCGACTTTGAGACATACTTCGACACCAAAGTGTCTCTTACCAAACTTACTACGATGGACTACGTACGCCACGAGAAATTTAAAGTGTGGGGCGTAGGCATCAAGATCGATCATGATGAAACACAATGGTACGGAGAAGACGAAGCGGAAGAAGCTATTCAAGCTATAGATTGGTCAGAGGCAACGCTTGTTTGCCACAACACACCATTTGATGGTTATATTTTAACCAGGTACTACGGCGTCACACCAAAATTCTATGTAGATACAGCCGCTATGGCGCGAGCCTTAGCTCCTGGCCAGTCGGCCAGGCTCAAAGACTGCGCGATACGTCAATTCCCAGACGACGAGACAATGCGCAAAGGTGAAGAGCTCATCAATGCAAAAGGTATCTATGACCTCGACCCGGAGACGGAAGAGGCGCTCGCTGGCTACTGTATACAAGACGTAGATTTAACCTACGCGCTCTACAGAGCGATGATCAACAAGATGCCACTTAAAGAGCTCGAGCTAATTGACATCACCTGCCGCATGTTCTGTGAACCAAAGCTGATCGTGAACCGTGAAGCGTTAATCGCGTTTCGTGACCAAGAGATGAAAAGCAGCGAAGACGCAATAGCCGCTAGTGGTATAGCCCGCAAGGTTCTCAGCTCTAACCAACAGTTTAATGACTACATCATCAATATGGGCATTGTACCACCTACCAAAGTTAGCCCTAGCACAGGTAAAAACATCCCTGCACTGGGCAAGAACGACAAAGCGTTCACCCAGATGCAGAAGATGTACCCTGAACACCAGCATATCTGGGATGCACGGACTGCGGTAAAGAGCCGCATCAACGAGACCCGAGCTCAGCGCTTCATTGATGCAACGCACGATGACGGCACCATTTCAGTACCCCTGCGTTATTACGCAGCGCACACCGGGCGCTTCGGTGGTACAGAAAAAATTAACATGCAGAACATGCCGCGTAATTCACCACTGCGCAAAGCGTTGTGTGCCCCGCCAGGTAAGTTAGTCTTTGTTGCTGACTTATCTAACATCGAGGCGCGCATGCTTGCATGGCTAGCTGACGAAGATGAGCTCCTCGAGCAGTTTAGGAATGGAGATGACATCTATAGCAACCTAGCAACAAAGATCTACCGCAGACCTATTAACAAGCACGACGACCCAACCGAACGGTTCGTGGGCAAGACAGCGGTGCTCGGTCTAGGCTACGGCATGGGCGCGCCAAAGTTCCAAGCAACGCTAGAAGCTGGTGCGATGGGGCCAGCCATGAAGTTCACCACAGACGAGGCGTACGAGGTAGTAAATACATACCGCAATACATACCCCGGTGTACAAATGCTTTGGAAAAAGCTCGAACTCAAACTTGCTAATACTATTAATCCGTCTTACACCGAAGACTGGCACGGGTTGTTTTTTCACGATAAGAAGATTTACCTGCCCAACGGCTTAGCCCTTCATTACAACAACCTTCGCTATGAAGGGGGCAAGCTTACGTACGACTCACGCACTACTGAGTCTACCTGGGGCGGGCGCATCACAGAAAACGTAGTACAAGCACTCTCTAGGATTATCGTTACTGACGCTATACTTCGCATACAAGCAGACAAATCATTAGACGCAGATGTTGTCCTAACTGTGCACGATGAGATTGTTTTAATTAGCAATGATATTAATCCAGATGCTACAATGGCAAAACTAATTGCACACATGTGCACGCCGCCTTCCTGGGCGCGCGATCTCCCATTAGATGCCGAAGGCGGGTATGACGTTAACTACAGCAAATAAACAGTGTCTAGGTTAGTACTAACACTAAAATTAGACGGACAAGTCATAATTCACAATGACGACGGCGTTCTGGCGAAAGTAAAACTCTCAAAGGTTGACAGAAATCAAGTTCGGCTAACATTCGAAGCTGACTTAAATATCAAGATTGACAGACAGGAAGTCTTCGACAAAAACGCTCTCCTCACTAAATAATATTAGCGCAAGTATTTTACGCGTGCTAGTATTGTTAGCTCTGTAGGAGGAGCCATGCAACTTACATTTCTAGAAGCCGCCAATGGACAGCGGCTAAGCAAACGACACTGTCCTAAAAACGGATTCACCCCGTACCCCCACGTTAAAAGCGTTACATCTCACGAGCACTCACTCCCCATTGATGGGACGGGACTCGTAATGCTTGAACGCCTCATTCGAGACCATAGTGACCTAGGTCACTGCTTACTTAAAGGTAACTTAAAACGCCCCATACAAAACGAATCGCGAGCAGGTAAAACTGATCGTATTGGGTATTCCAATCTACTCGTCTTAGATATTGATGGCATTACGTTACCTGGACACACTAACCCAAAGGTTTTCACAAGCAAATGTGTCGGCACCCTTGCCAAAACAGTACTGCGTGAACTCCCGCCTCAAGTACAAGACTGCAGCTTCATCGCACAAGCGTCTGCAAGCCTTGGCCTGAAAGGTGACAAAGTATCGTTACATATATTTATGTTGTTAAAACACGCTATGCCTGCGAAAGCTGTCAAGCTTTGGCTGCAAGCCGCCAACTTTGAATCCAACCTATTCTCATCTCAGCTAGAGCTGTCATCAAATGGCCATTCACTCAAGCACACACTAGATGTAAGCGTAGCTGACAATTCAAAACTAATCTTCATTGCTCCTCCTACCTTTGAAGATGGAACCCACGATCCGTTCAGTTCCCCTGCTGAGCGGATCGTGCGTGTTTCTGGCTTATCAGACACCCTGGATCTCGCAGGTTTGATGAACAACATTAGCCCCGAAGTTGTTCACCAAAAAAGCAACGAACATAAAAACAGACTGCGCGTAGCTAGAGGCTTCAGCGCAAAAAAAGAACGGCTAACTATAGCCACGGTAGACAACAAGTCAGAAGAAATCCTGACTAATCCAGACCGAATGTCGATACAGATTACTGACGATACAAACCCCCCGTATATAAGATGTAACGTAAACGGCGGCGACAGTAATGCTTACTACTTCAAGCTTGAAGACCCAACGTACATGTACAACTTCAAGGGCGAGCCAATCTGGTCTATCGAACAAGCTGACCCTGACTTTTATAAATCACTTTTTGATGTCTATCAGGAAGAGATGGCAAAAGAAGGCCGCGCCTGTTTCCCAGTAGCAATGCGTGATTTCTATACAGACACCTACTACAACGGCGTGTTTGACCCTAACCTTAACCAATTCAGTGACGAGTTCCCGCTCATGCCGTGCTCTTCAGCAAGCATTGAAGGATTCATGCGGTCACATGGCCGCTCGAAGCCAGATTACATCCCTGACGCAAGAGTAATTTTTGACCCAGCGTCATCAACAAACGGCGTAAACCTGACAACGATCCCATATCAAATAAACATGTTCCGTAAAACAGAATACATGTTGTCGGACATGAAGCACGAACCGCTAAGCATGGGTGACGCAGCAAAGATCGCAGACTCTTGTCCGCTAATCTACAAGCTACTTACCCATATACTAGGTGGTCAAAGACTAGAAGTTGAACACTTCACCAACTGGTTGGCATATATCTTCCAAACCAAGCGTAAAGCAATGACTGCCTGGGTGCTACAAGGCGTCCCTGGCACAGGTAAAGGTATCTTCTACACGAGAGTACTCCGACCACTATTCGGTAATGAGCACGTGCCAATGCGAGCTCTGCAGAACATTGAAGAGCAGTTCAACTTGTATATGCGCCAAGCGTTGTTCCTAGTAGTTGATGAGTTTCATATGGCGTCAGCCAGCTCAGGCACCATGAAGATTGCTGACAAACTCAAGAACGCTATAACAGAAAATACAATGACCATTCGTGCGATGCGTTCCAATCAGGTTGAGATACCTAACTATACAAACTTCATCTTCCTGACTAACCGTATGGATGCAGTAAAGATTGAAGAAGGTGACCGTCGATACAACATTGCGCCTCGCCAAGAGCAGAAGCTCGAGCACGTGTACCCAGAAGTAATCGCAGGTATCGATGACATCAGCAAAGAGTTACACAAATTTGCTGCGCTACTACGTAATTACAAAGTTAATAAACAGCTAGTACATACGCCTATCGCTAACAACGCTAAAGCGCAAATGGCTCAAGTGACCATGTCTGTCATGGAAGAGTTCTTCGCTGCAGTACGTCATGGCAACCTATCGTTCTTCATGGACATTCTCGACATCAGCTTGACCAACGTATTGCAAGGCCAGGAGATCACGACTGCGCAACGCTTTGTTAAACAGTGGGTAGCAGAATCTCAATGGCCTCATTCAGTTATACCGATGGAACATCTACGTATTGTGTATGGCGTACTCACTGACGACCGTATATCACAACGCGAGTTTCAAAAGAAAGCAGAGCGGTTGGGTGTTAGCAAAGAACGAAAACGTGTTCACGGATCATCTCGTAGTGCCAATACAATCATGGGGGTCGTCACCACTTGGAAACTAGACACTGAACAATTTAACGAAGTTACTGACAAGCACTTTGACGATAAAGATCGCCGATTGTTAGTTGCCATAAAGTAGAACTATTAGCTATACTAATACCCGCAAACTAATACAAATACTTAGGATTAAAAATGATCAAGCTAACTCAGGACAAGAGTGCGCAAGACCTTCCCGAATTTGAAAAGCCAGAGGTATTAGGTGATGTTAGAGCCTGGAGCTACTCAGCGCTTAAAGTATATGAAGACTGTCCTTACCGCACGTATATCAGCCGTGTTAAAGGCGTCAAAGAACCTAGCGGTCCAGCTGCAGACAGAGGTACGCAAATCCACCAATACGCTGAAGACTACGTCAACGGCACACTGGGCGAAATGCACGAGTCTCTTCATAAGTTTAAAAGCCAGTTTGAAGAACTGCGTGAACTTTATATCGACGCGAAAGTAGAACTTGAAGGTGAGTGGGGTTTCGACCTCGACTGGGCAACAGTCGGATGGATGCAAAAAGAAACCTGGGCACGTATCAAACTTGATGCTCTCGTACAAGAAGATGAAACATCTGCCCGTGTAATCGACTATAAAACAGGCAAGAAATTCGGCAACGAAGTGTCACATGGCCAACAAGGCCTCTTGTATGCCATAGCTACCTTCTTCAGATACCCAAACGTGCAATTTGTACAAACAGAGTTCTGGTACTTAGACCACGGCGAAACAACTAAAAAACAATACACGCGCGCCCAAGCAATGCTATTTGCCCCTGCATATCACAGGCGTGCTATTAAAATGACAACCGAAACAGAATTTGCTCCGACGCCTAGTAAAGACGCGTGCAGATGGTGTTCGTTCCGCAAGGGCGATAACCCTGAATGCACGTGGGGTGTTGATTAAACACTGTATTCCTCCCTGAAGTGCCCCTTGCCCTAATGACTGTATGTATTAGGGCTTTTTTATTCCCGATCGGAATCTAAATGATCCCCATGAAACACGAAAAGAGAATCCCTATGAAACTATTAAAAACCTACTGCGCCAAGGGACTCATGTTTCTCATGAGTCTGCTTTGCGTAATCATTTTTGTATCAATCCTTTTTCAAATTATCAGCCTTAGCCTATACACCTTTCTATTGCTTCTAGCTGGCGCTGGCGCTTTCTATTTTTACACTCGGAGTTCACCATGATTCTTGCAGGCTTCCTTTCAGCACTTGGACTTTTATTTCTCATTTTTAAATTTGGCGTACGCCGAATTATTACCTACGACATACCTATCGATATCGCCGTAACCGGATTCTTAATGTACGCGTTCGCTGGCACATACAGCGGCATGCTAGCAGCAATGATCGGCGGCCTCATCGTGTCGATTACGTTATTTATTATGAAGCGCACCATGCGCCGAGAAACTCTTCAATTAACCAAAACCGATAAATTCCCATACCGCGCATGGCGCTGGATACAGGTGAAACCATGATGAGCGAAATATTAAATGCCCTAATAACACTGCTCGCTGTTGTCTTAACCGCCTTAGCATTCAAAGGAGCCTGGCTAATTCATCTTGTCCAAGACAAAGAAGCAGAATTCAAAGCACGTAAAAAAGAGGCAAAAAAGTATGACAAATGATGAATACAAATCCCTTTTTGCACAACCAGTCAAGGATCTAATCAATGCAAGCATTCTACAAAAGAAGTGGGAGTCTAGTCGAGTACAAGCTCGTAACCGATCCAACCGAAGCGGAGACGTGGAGTACACACCGTTTGAAGAAATCGGAAATCAAGATCATGACTCAGTGCGATCAGACCACAGCTGCTAAATTACGACAGGAGATTCTAGATGACATCATTAGCCGAGAACCTAATCCCAGTAAGAAATCTGCGCCCGCCACAGACGAGGTACATAAAAGGCGTCAAGCCATCAAGCCTCAACATGTTAAAGAGAGGCAAACAAAACAAAAAGCTAGGAGATAAAGTCACCGTTAAGATGTGGCAAGGCATGACAATGTACAGCCTGTCACTTGAAGAACGCGCTACCTGCCCCGACGATTGCGCCCAGTGGGACAATTGTTATGGCGACAATATGCCTTTCGCTCATCGCTTTGACCATACAGACCCTAACTTCATCTCGGACCTAGAGCGCCAGTTGTCGTCTTTAAACGACAAGCACCCAGAAGGATTCGTAGTTAGACTGCACGTCCTAGGAGACTTTTATAGCGCTAAGTACCTTCTTCAATGGCAGAGATGGTTGCATGAGTTTGAGAACCTAAACGTATTTGGCTACACCCACCACGCATACACATCGCCTCTGGGTTCGATGATCAGCAACATAAACAAGTATGCCGATACCCGCTTCCGTATCCGGTTCTCTGATGACTCTGATACGCAATTCAGCGCGCATGTAGGCACAAGCGCGGAAGAATACGGTGGCATTATGTGTCCCGAACAAGTTGGCAAAACAGACTCCTGTGCAACCTGCGGGTACTGCTGGACTAGCGAAAAGCCAGTCGTTTTTCTTGAACACTAGTATTAGCTGTGCTAATATTCTAAACCATCAATGAGTGATGTATATGTTAAAACCATTCGAGCATCAAAGCGCAACTACAGCGCACATACTAAAAAACCCACGATGCCTAATTACATCCGATCCTGGCACAGGGAAAACCCGGTCAGTCCTTGACGCCATCACTAAGCGTGGATCGCGAACCTTAGTTCTCGCACCGTTGTCCATCCTCGAAGCCTCATGGGCTGATGACATAGAGAAGTTTACCCCGCAATTAACGTACGCCGTTGCGTACGCCAAGAACCGGGAGAAAGCATTCTCAGGTGACGAAGACATTGTCATCACTAACCACGACGCAGTTAAGTGGCTGCTCAAAAACCAAACTAAGCTCAATCGATTCGACACATTAGTTATTGACGAATTCACAGCGTATAAAAACCAAAGCAGCCAGCGTAGCAAAGCGATTAAAAAGCTAGTTGACCGCTTCGAGTACCGCATCGCTATGTCCGGTACGCCAAACAGCAATACAATTCTAGACATCTGGCACCCAACGCTGCTTGTTGATGACGGCGAGCGCTTAGGGCATAGGTTCTACAGTTTCCGAGCAGCTGTCTGCACAGCAAGATTCAACGGCTTCGCCAACGAGTGGGTCGACAAAGACAACGCAGAGGAAATTGTTGCCTCCTTAATAAGCGATATCAACGTACGTTACGCGCTCGAAGAATGCCTTACGATGCCCGAGCAGACTGTTAGCACATTACAAGTCCAGCTCCCTCCAAAGATCATGAAGCAATACGTCTCGCTTGCAGAAGACAACGTCCTCTACACCGGCACGGCTACAATCAACGCAGTACACGCAGGCGCAAAAGTTAAGAAGCTCTTGCAACTATGTACGGGTGCGATCTACGACGAACACGGCGCAGTACAGAGCGTCCACCCCGAGCGCTATGAGCTAGTAATGCAACTAGTGTCTGAGCGTAAGCACAGCTTAGTTGCGTTCAATTGGAAGCATGAAAAGAACCACTTGACTGCTATGGCTGACGCTATGGGTATCAGGTATGGCGTCATCGATGGCGATACTCCAGCACACCACCGCAAAGATGTCGTAGATCGAATGCAAGCCGGGCAACTCCAGGTTGTGTTCTGTCACCCGCAGTCAGCAGGACACGGGCTGACAATGACAAAAGCGACAGCTGTCATCTGGGCCTCGCCAACCTACAACGCTGAGCATTACCAGCAGTTCAACCGACGTATCTACCGCGCTGGCCAAACCCAACGTACTGAAATAATTCAGATTGCCGCGCGTAACACCTGGGAACCGGACGTGTACGAAAAATTAAATAACAAACTAAAACGAATGGAAGACCTACTACAAATTCTAAACAAACTAAACCAAGCAGCCTAAAGGAACCTTATGAATATTAATGAACTAATCGAAGCCAGGGCTAAAGTGAAAGACGGCATTGCCAGTCTTAACACTGAGCTCAAAGAGTTGAACAAAGAAAAAGATGATCTTGATTATCAACTCCTCACCAAATTGGATGAGCAGGGTTTGTCACGTACCGCTAATGACAAAGCCAGTGTGTCCATTAACCAAGATACTGTACCCGACGTTACTGACTGGGATGCGTTATATGCGCACATCATTAGTAACCAAGACTTCAGTCTCTTGCAACGACGGGTATCGTCGACTGCTTACAAAGAACTTCTAAAGCTTGGCGAAGAAGTACCTGGTTTGCAGGCCCGTGAAATACGACGCATTAACTTTAGATCTCTATAAACATGAATCAATAATCAATAGGATAATATTATGCCAGCAACAGCAAAAGCAGTATCAACACAAGTATCTCCATTAGTTTCATCTTCTGACACGCTTCCGTCGCACCTCAAAGCAGTACAAGGTGTTGGCCGCGGCAACGAGAATGTAGGATCTAACGTAGCAATACCGCGCGTTAAGCTTCTCCAAAAGATGTCCAACGAAGTTGACAAGCACCACGCCAACTACGTAGAGGGCTGTGAGCCAGGACACTTCGTCAACACTCTAACTAACCAGAATTACGGCAGCGATCTCTATGCCATTAGCTTAACCTTCAAAACTGAATTTGTCGTATGGCGTCAGTTAGATGCAGGCGGCGGCTACCTCGGTGCTTTCGATTCTATGCAGGAAGCTCAAGACAGAGTTAACGAACAAGACAAACCATCTGAGTACGACATCAACGAGACTCACGCTCACGTTATTCTGCTCAAGAACCCTGAGACAGGTGAGCTTGACCGTACACCGTGCATCATGGACTTCGCATCATCTAAGCTCCGCGTATCCAAGAACTGGAACTCTCAGATCGGTATGCGCGGCGGTGATCGGTTTGCAGGTTTGTGGAAGGTGTCTGGCGTTTCAACCGAGAACAAGATGGGTAAAGCCTTCATGAACTGCGAAGTGTCTTGGGTAGGTTGGGCGATGGAAGAAGACTACAACGCCGCAGAAGCCTTATACGAAAAGTACCAGTAACTAACCCCTGACTACGCCCCCCTATGGGGGGCCTTATGCACCAGCTTGATGCACTGGTAGTCACAACGCATCACTTACTTTATATGAACGAACATGGCTTCATCAAGTCCATACACAACGCGCTGCACCCTGATGTGTACAAGTGGAAAATCCACGACACGTATACGGGAGGGGTGCCTGACGCTATGTATGCAGGCCCGGCAGGCCTACTGTTTGTTGAGTATAAGTACGTCAAAACCCTGCCTGCACGAGACGACACCGTGATCCGTCACTCGTTGTCCGCGCTCCAATGTTCGTGGCTAGAGCGGATGAAACCCTCGACAAATGTAGCGTTGGTGCTGGGTGTTGCTGACACGGCCATAATAATAGTAGATGACTTTTCTACTAATATATGTAAATCTAAGTATATAGAACAAAGTGTTTCTAGAAAGGACGTAGCCCACTGGATTCAAGCTGTAACACACTCAGGAGGAGACGTGTATGAACACAAGAGACGAATTTCCAACAATAGTAAAAAATCTCCGCAAGATCTGGAATAAAAAACGTCTAGAGATGCGATTCACCCAAGTAACCGCTGCCAAAGAACTTGGCTGGACCCAAGGTGCAATAAGCCATTACCTATCTGGGATCACTGAGATGCGAGCCCCAGCCATCATAAAGCTAGCCAACTTCTTAGATGTAGATCCTAGAGACATTGACCCTAATATAGAAGAGAGTCTGCCAAGCATAACGCGAAAAAATGTCAAATGGTCTGCTAATGACATGACCACGCCAATCGATAAAGTAATCTTCAGCAGATCAGACGATGAGTCTTTTCTAATTGAAGTCCCACACACTTCCGCAGCATACAGGGACACCTTTGAATCACCGTGCCCAGCTATGAGCTGCTACGTCCGCCTAACTAAACCCGCTAATATGCGCGAGCCAAAAATGTTTGCTGCCCGATTAAAAGCACAAAAAACGATCAAGTTTTATTTACCAAACGACGTGCCCCCAGCCGCAAAAATCTCGCACCTCTGGTCGGTTGTGTCAGTAACATATTCCTAAATAAAGCTTTACTATTCCAATAATAGCATTACTATTATAAAACGATCGGCAGGTTAAGGACAAACCGGAATTGGAAACACTTCTATTAGAAAAATACGGCCCTTTCATGGACTTAGAAGAACTAGCCTTACTGTTAAAAGTTAAAAAACAAACAATCTACCAACAAACCTACCGAGGGGTGCTTGATATCCCTCACATCAAACGTGGGAAAAAATACTTATTCCCAACTTTAGAAGTTGCCGCCTACCTTACAAGCCTGCTAAATCTTCCGCACGCAAGTTAATGTACCTGCTCAACTGATCAAGTGTGCGGTGGCCTGATACCACCCTCACTTGCTCTACCCTCATACCGCGTTCAAACATTCGACTAATCGCTTCGTGCCGTAAATCATGGAAGCGCAAGTCTTCAATCCCCAGCTTCTTAGTCATCTTGGCAAACTTGTCCGAAATGCTTGCTGCACGCTTTGCAGGGATAAGGTTCGGGCCTTGCCCAAACACCTTCTGTGCACGTAGGAGCGCCTCTCTCACGCCCTTTAAAAGGGGAATTACGCTCTTTGTTTGTCCTGTCTCAGCGTGCTTGTCCTTGCGCAGCAGCCTGATTACGCCTTTCTTTTCGTCGATGTCAGACCATTTCAGAGCATGGATTTCTCCCTGCCGCATCCCTGATTCAATCGCTAAGTCGATTGTTAGCCCTATCCAGTGTCCGCCAGCCTCATCCATCAACGCGTCATACTCACCTTCTTCCAGGCGGCGGTCGCGGCGCTGACTTCCCATAATAATTTTCTTCTTCTTCAGCTCGTCGATCGCCATATCTACTACGGGCTGTTCAGTTTTTATCCTGCTATTTTCAATCGCTTGCTTCAAATAATACATCTGCGTCTGCAGTGTGCTTGCACAAACAGTTTCCTTCCTATACGCCGCAAAGGTTAAAACGTCGTCTACAGTCATGTCATGCAGGGAAGTCCCGTGGAAGTATTCTTTGATTTGGTTTAGCTGCCCGAGCTTCGGGCCTGCCACTTCGAGACCGAACCGCTCGTAAGAGTAGACCAGATCGTCCACTATATTCTCGATGAGCACGGACCGTGATTCGCGAGTATCGATCCACGAACCGTTGTCCATGCTCGACTCTATGCGCCTACACCATGCGTCGGCGGCTGCTTTAGTTAGGAAGGATTTTGATTGAGGTGTGTGCCCTTTGACGCGTACCTGAGCCTGGTACTTGTTGCCGCGTTTCCGTACGGTTGCCATATCATTGTGACCCTGCTGTGACTGGAGCCTTTATGATATCGCTTTTTCTTTGTAAAACAAGCACTTAAATGTATGGCGGAGAGAGAGGGATTCTGTTCCCCGCGTTGCTACTTTTGTTTCTATTTCAATGACTTAACCTATATTTAGATCTACTAGGCCGTCTGCGCTAGAAACTCGTAACTTATTGATAATACTATTTAATTTGTTTTAGTTCTCTTTAGGTTGTGACAGTGTCACACCTACAGGTCTTGCTGAGCGATAGCGCCAAGGGTTACTAAGATAAAGCCGATCATGTAAAGAATCATATGTGCCTCTGGTTGGTTGAGGCGGCATTATAGTAGGGAGCAGCGAGCAGCGGAAATGTATCTTTGTTATCTGGGCCATACCGCTTCTGGTATAACTAGGAGAAGCGGTATGCACCACGGTTTTTCTTTCGAGATACTACGGCCACGTTGCTGCTCTTGTTGTTCTTCGGGTTGCCGTCTTTGTGGTGCACATCTTTCTTGTCACCTTTCTGTACTTTGCCCGAAGCCAATGCATCACGGCGCGCTTTGTTCCGACCAGCACGACGTTTCTTCTGGGCGTCTGTTTTGTGGTACTTGTACTCTTCTTTATAGTCGCGCTCAGTAGCCATTTTTCTTTTTACCTTTAGTCTTAGTGGGCTTCTTCTTTTTGGCTGGTTGGTTCAAGACACACTGCTTACCTTTACCATTGTGCATAACAGTCTCCTAAGACATATTGGTCTGGTTAATGTTTAAGTATAAAAACATGCTTACTTTGTAAAGCCCACCACACAGCAGAACCAGAGCAGCGCTCTGAACAGTTAACCAGAAAGCATTCTTTCGGCGGCGTGCCTGTGCATAAATCGTCTTTTCGCGCTGCTCTCGTATCTTCCTACGCATACCCAAAAGCTCTTGGTAAGCGTCAGGGCCGTAGGTGTACATCAGCAGCTCTCGCAGTTCTTTCTCTTGTTGCCTTATTCGCTTATCGTGGGCAAACATCTCTAGCGCTTCTTGCTCGACTGACTTAGACGCTACCAGCCTACGGAAGATAGGTGGATTCTCCGCTTGCCTCTTAGCTTCGTTGAAGTCACTAACAGCGCCATACCACTTGCCAACTTGGCCTAGGGTGTCTTCGATCTCGCGGCCCATTGCCACCATCTTCTGGACAGTCTTAAAAGCACTTGTAGCCATTGCAACAGCAGTTATAGGATCAATCATTTATCCCCCTGGTGGGGTCGGCCATGACACCTCGTCTAGTGAAGTTACTGTGGTGTTATTTGCGGGTACATCGCGCAGGGCTTGGCGGTAAGCCGCCCATTCTATTTTAGCGGCATCGGACAAGGGGCTGTCTGGAGACTGTGTCCAGTCGGTGCGGAACAGTTTACTGTCGCGCAGCTCCCGAATTTCGGCCTCAAAATCTACTGTATCCAGGGCCCACTGAAAGTTTTCCCACTTATGAAAAACAGACGGCCTCTCAGGCTTGGTTTTTACCCAGCCATCTTGCCAATACCACCCGTCCATCACTGCCATATCCGGTACGGCGTAGTCAAAAGCGCGCAAAGTGTCGTCGCCAACTACTTGGCCCTCTTGAAAAAGGGCGTCATCTGAAGGGTGCACAATCGAGCGCACCTCACCATTTGGACCAACAAAAGCATATTTAATCATACGACAAATCCTACCATTTCAGTTCTATGGCCCTCCCAAACTTTCTCTACAAGAGAGGCGGTTTTACCGGCATCACCGCCAGAGTAAAGGATACTTGTACCAAACTGCCCTGTCGGGTAGTTCCAAATAGCGACCCGCGACTCCGCACTGTACTGCCGATCAACAGATGGCCCAAAGACCCTGTATTTGTATTGACGGTAGTTCATCGCCAGCGCGTATGTATCAAGCAAATCCGCAGGTGATTCAGGAACGTACCAATACCCCGCGCCAGAACTCGTCGCAGTAATTTCATGATGGCGTGCAGCGCGTACGCGGAACGTGGGTTTTTCAGTTGTAAAACTTAGCGTGCCATCAGACCTATAGACATTTAACCCATAGTTCTTCGGCGTCTGCCCGCTGATCACAGAATCATCAAATAAGCTACAGCGTTGAATGATTGCGTAATCACAAGCGCCTGTCGCAAGCGCACCCCCCGCAGGAATATAATTCATATAGGCGCGCCGGGTTCTAGTGCCATTACCGCCTACTACATCATAGAAGTAGGCTATCAATTGAGCAGACTGTAACGGGTTTGGGTTGTAAGGTTTTGCAACCACCATAATGTCATCGGGAAAACTTGCTGGTATCTCAACATAACCTAGCGTGTACGCGTCAGTCGCTGCTACGATACCTGTCGCTAGAACCTGAAACCCCTGGGTAGTCTCGTCAACCTGGGTAAACCCGGAGTTGTTATACGCCCGAAAACCGTAAGCCATTATTGGTTCAACTTAAATACGTTAACGCGAAACTGAATGCTTCCAGCAGTAGCGCTGATCGTAAGCGTATTGCTCGCAGAAATGACCTTTAAGTCTTCGTTGACGGGGGTGACATCTACCCCCCAGTCTCCACTGGTAATGTTATAACCCCCGCCAACATTAATAACGATTGGACTAGCGCCAGCAGTGCCTGCGTATTGCGCGTAGTGCATAACTTGCCTGTCTCCTGTGTCTAGGCGCAATCTTGGAGGAGAGTCATTTGTCCAAACGCGTATGCCATGAGCCATTAAAGCGCTCCCAACTTCACACGTATAGCGCCTGTTGAATCGTAGACGTGGATGCTGTCACTAAGGATCTCCATTCGCCCACCTGACGCAGCGCTCTTTAAGTCGATTAATGTGCCTACACCAACGAGATTAAGCTGGGACGCCTGTATGGCGTTCGCGTCGATTAGATTAGCTACGTTGAGCGTGCCCGTAGTAATCGTGTCTGCATTAACGCTGCCAATTTTCGCAGACGTGATCGACGCGTCTTGAATCGCTGCCGCTTTGATATAGACAACACCGTTTGTAACGCCGAAGGGTACTACGTCTGCAGAGGGGGTGTTCGTTAAGTCATTAGCCGTGGACGCAGGATCGACAATCGCGAACTTATCAGCGCGGATCACGAACGCCGATTCGGGAACCCCGTCCACCTCAACAGAGTTCAATCCGAACCCTGACACATGCCCATTGTTGTCTATCTTGACCGAGTACTGTGCCTGCAACCCCTCGATGCTGGACGCGGAAGCGCTATATGCCTCCTCAACAGTAACGCCAGTCCCGCCCGCATTGTTTAGGCGAGCGGTTAAACCATTGACGGTTGATGCTGCAGCCGTCGCAGAACCATTAGCAGCGGTCGCTGATTGCGCAGCGTTATTCTGATAAGTCAATGCATTCGCAGCAGAGGTACTAGCAGCATTTTTCGCAGAAGTTGCAGAAGCCGCAGATACACCCGCTGCAGTAGCTTGCGCCAAAGCCGCACTTGCAGAGTTAGCTGCAGCTGTCGCTGACTGGCCCGCTGTATTAGATGAGCTAGCAGCATTAGTTTCAGATGCCCCTGCTGCTGCTGCACTGCCACTTGCATTTGACTCACTAGCAGCCGCGTTGTTACGAGCAGACTCGGCGTCTGCCTTGGCAGTCACTGCAAGGTTCTTAGCTTCTGTAGCAGAAACAGCCGACTGGCTGGCCTCTGTCGCTTTACTACTTGCAATACTTGCACTTCCTGCCGCCGCTCCGGCAGATGCACCAGACTGTGTTGCAGAATTCGCTGCTTGGGTTGCGGATACTCCTGCAGCAGCTTGAGACCCAGCTGCATTTGTCTCACTTTCAGCCGCATTTGTTTCAGCCGTCTCAGCGCCGCTCTTAGCTGTTTCTGCGGCTAATTTAGCCGTAGTCGCTACTGCCGCCGCCTGACTAGCATCTGTCGCTTTAGTTGAAGCAGTAGTCGCCGAGTTAGCTGCTGCAGTAGCTGACTGTCCTGACTGAGTCGCGCTGTTCGCGGCAACGGTAGCACTGTTTGCTGCAGCAGCTTGAGACCCAGCTGCATTTGTCTCGCTCGAAGCCGCGTTCGTTTCAGCCGTCTCAGCACCAGACCGTGCAGTCTCCGCTGCGGTTCTAGCAGTTTCAGCAGCACCAGCAGATGTTCCTGCAGCTGTTGCGCGTGTTGATGCAAGAGACGCAGATGTAGAAGCTGCACTAGCTGCCCCTGACGCCTGGTTCTCAGATTGCGCGGCATTTACGGCTGAGGTAGCGGCGTTTGCTTCAGAGGAGTCCGCGTTGGTAGCTGAGTTCGCAGCAGAAGTCGCAGCAGTTACTGCGTTTGCCTCCGCAGTCTCAGCGGCAAGCTCTGACTGGGAAGCTAACGCGGCTTTTGTTCCAGCAGTAGTTGCGCTTGTTGCAGCAGTAGTTGCGCTTGTCGCAGCGGCAGAGGCCGATGCACCTGCATTAGCTTGAGCGTCTTCAGCGTCAGACGCGGCGGCTTGGGCCCCAGCTAAACTCGAGGAAGCTGAAAGGCTACTTGATTGAGCTGCAGCAGACGCCGTACCTGCATCAGTAGCATAAGTAGCGGCTGATGAGGCGCTTGTCGCAGCAGCTGTTGCGCTATCGCCCGCCGAGTTTGCAGAGTTCGCGGCGGTAGTAGCTGATGTCGCAGCGGAGGCAGCTGAACCCAGCGCGGTCGTTGCAGAAGAAGCCGCGTTAGTTTCTGCGGTTTCAGCACCAGACTGCGCAGTTTCTGCAGCAAGTTTAGCTGTATTAGCTGCACTAGAAGCAGTGCCAGCATCGGTAGCATAAGTAGCTGCTGTTGAAGCACTTGTTGCCGCCGCCGAGGCTGAGCTACCTGCATTGTTCGCAGAGGTTGCAGCGGTCGTAGCGGAGGTGTTTGCAGATGAAGCTGACCCGGAAGCGCTTGTTGCAGCGCTCGAGGCGGCTGTCTGCGCTGTTTCAGCCCCAGCTTTCGCGGTTTGTGCAGCGGTTTTTGCAATCTCCGCGTTATCTTCCGCGCTTTCTGCCCCAGCTTGTGCAGCTATCGCCGCTACTTTCGCAGTCAAAGCGTCTGCCAGAGCCGTACTCGCCCCAGTTTCTGCGGTTTCCGCTCCTGTCTGGGCCGCTTGAGCTAGTAAGTTTGCTGCAACAGAGGCTGTAGACGCTGCTTCTGCGGAGCTTTGAGCTGTGATTGCTGCCGTCCTCGCAATTACTGCGATATCTTCTGCCGCTTCTGCCCCAGTTTGAGCAGCAAGGGCTGCTACTTTAGCGGCCAAAGCCTCTGCAGCAGCAGTGTTAGCCGCAGCGGCGGAAGACGCAGATGCCGCGGTATTTCCATAGGTAGTCACAAGGCCTGCTGCGCTGACCTCTACGCTTCCAAGCCTGCTTAACAGGTTCCCAGCAGCCGCTACGTCGTAGCTGCTGACATAGCCAACGAAGGTCTCTAGGTTCGCGAGATCTACCGCAGACCCAGAACCGTCAATCTGGTTCGCAAGGGATTGAGACAGCTGGCTGACAGAGATAGCTCCCGTCAACTCATTCAAAATCGCCGTAGGGTTAGTAGCGGTCGTCGCTAGAGTACCGTTGCTGCTATTGAAAGGCCCGTGAACTCCATTTTGGTTCACGTGTCTTACCCAGTAGTAGCGTGAAACCCCACCACCAACCGGGTCAATTGTACCGCGCCCAACAGAAACAGCGGCTAACGTCGCGTCTCCAATAATATCTGCAGTATGGGACCAGACCTCTGTCTGCGCATGCCCCGTATAACGTGGCATATCCCAAAGGAGGTTGACCTGGCTGTAAGCCGCGCTAGCAATAAAACCTGTCGGCGGTAAAGGGACATCAGCTGCAACAAGGTCGTCAGCGCTCAGGCCAATATTGGCTTGAGTAATGTTGTTTGGGTCAAAGGGGCTAGCTTTTAATTCTACTGCGAGCCCAGACGTGATCAACTCGCGCAGCGTAATAGCCCGATCAACTGGGTCGCCTCTGCGTCCTAGTCGTATCTCCAAGGCTTCGCTGAGGCTCTCTAAATATTTTCTTAGTGCTGCAGAAACATCTGACGGAGGTTTAGGTATCCCAGGAATTTTTGTCGGAGTCGGTCTCATAAGGCTCGAATTTCCTCCATCGATTGAGCAAGACAGAACTCATTAATGTCCGTCCCTTCGACCTGAATCTCCCACTCTTGCGCTACGACAGCAGGCATGCGCATTATTGGTTCGCGCAGTGTGCCGTTGATAATGCCGCTAGGAACAGTAGTTGCCTGTGTATATGTTCCATTAGATTTACTAAGTACATAATGAGAAACAAGAACACCATCCCCCCAGACTTTTACAGTGACTGGGTACTCATTGGCGTGGACAGATACCCAGCCCATCGACACTGGAGCGGGGGTAACGAACTTCTTGCTCTTAAAAATCGCGGTCTTGTTTGCTGTACCGCCGCGGTATTTCTGAATCTTGTTGCCAACTATCACGTAAAGCTCACCGTCTTTCGGGTTCATGTACCCGCCGCGTACCTCAGCGGAAATAGACAAAGTGGTCAACGCGTTCTCTTCGCCCCGAGGGTCGTAAACCCAGCCTCCGGTTGAATGGAACGCTACATACGTTCCTTCATGCCTAAACGCGCGAATAGTTGTTGGGTTAAAAGTAGAGTTCCATTGCTTGGCTGAGATGAGGCCGCTTGAGACCACGGACCCCGAAGCGCCTTCCACGGCACATAAACCGTCTGGGCCTGCATACAGGACATAGCTACCCATATCCACGACGCTGTGTATGTTGACACAGGCTTGCGCTAAGTCTATACGGATCGCGGTCATGGCTGACGGATCGGTGCCAGTAATAAAGTAGGGCTGACCATCGGTAAGCGCTGCCACACCATTTGCGGTGCTAGCTATCGCGACGATGTCTTCTTCTGTTGTGATTCTATATTGCACGGGCCAAGCGTGCGGTAGAAAAGGCTCGCTGAGACAGAAACGCTTACCTGTAAAACCTGCCATCACGCCTTGTGCGAGAGGGATCAGGCCTTTCAATGGGCCATCAGGGTACAGCGTCAGGTTGTCATCGGGCGGGCCAACCCAAGTGTCGCTTGGTAGAACTTCACCTAAAGCTGCCGCGTCAACCGTGTCCGTAAAAACGACCGAGGTGTACGGGACTTGTCCAACAAACTGAAAGGTAGTGTTTGTGCTACCAGTATTAGACCGATATATGCGCTTCAACGCGCCCGTACCAAACAAATAATTGCCCGAAGGCTGCTGAGAGCCTTGTAGGCCTATGGTCACCGACTGATTATCAGTCAGCTCAATAACAGCGCTTGGGCTGCTTGGTGGGCCTTCTTCTCCCAACTGTGTGACAAGAGTATAGACATAACTCACGTCGTTTGGTGTTGCGGTTTCATCCGCTTCGCCATTCACAGTAGTTGTAGGAGCGCCAGATGGAGCGGGAACCCCGAGCCGGTAAGAGTTAACCGGGTAGCCCGAGCTACCCTGCACTAAACTGGAAACGTAGCCTACTCTAGGGTAGTCGTCGCCTGTAAAATACAGGCGGTCAGTACTGTCACCAGGGATAGGTCCAGGCACAACACTAACCCCGTCTTCACTCCATTCCAGCCAGGTCACGTCTCGATAGAGATATATCGATCTGCGCTGTGTGTTCTGTAGGGTGTAAACATCGGAGTTAGTTTTAGTCGCAACTAGTCGACCTGACTCCAGGTCGACGTTCTCGGCTATTTGCCCAAACTGCTCGGCAAGAAGGCGGGGGGAGACCCCCGGCGCTATCCCGCTAAATCTATCCCTTTTGAAATAGGCCATGCGTACCTCATTCGTCGGTTTCTGCGAGCTTCTTTTCAATCAACGAGGCGATGTTCGATACAGCAAGGTCATGAATAACAGCTTGCCGCTTAGCGCCGATGGCCATTTGCATAGCTTGCTCGTGAAGTGACAGCATCTCTTTGACTTCGTTGCTAAGATCAGCGACCACATAAGTTTTATCGCCAACCGTTAAAGTTGGAGCGGTGTCTTCGGTTACTACTTTATCTGTAAGTTCGGTCACAAGTGACTCCTTCAGGGATGATTGAGAGCTCATTATATTAGCTCCGCTATTATATTGGTAGTAAATAAAACTAGTCTGCGCACAGGGTTTCCACTGCCGCCGCGTACTCCGCTGACGCTGTAATTGCGTCCAGCCACGTCCGGTAAAGCGCCTGATACGTCAGCTCATTATCGTGGATATGCGGCTCACCAATCTCGACGCTGGTTTTTTGACCCTCTGGTATCTCATAGATGAACGAAACCGTTCCGACACTGGTGCCCGACGTAAAACCCGTGATCTCATCGGGCGGTGCGCTGTGCCGATGTACGGTAACCACAACAGACTCGGTCTCGTTGGTTGCCGCTTCGCGTTGCACGTCTAGTATTACGTTTATGTGCGTTTCCATTCAGCTACCCCTAGTTACAAGTCGTTGATGTAGCGGTTGCATTCACATCAAAATCAAGGGAGTGGACTAGCGTATCCGTCTTGCCTGGGCCACGCAGCCATATGTCTACGCTGCCGTATACGCGCTTGTAAGACGTTGCATAGCAGTCAGCGGTTGGCTGGACGTAAAACGCTTTGCCGACGCTTTGGTTCACAGCGACCGCTTGCCACACACCGTCCGCGGGGTTGTATGTTGCCGATGAGTTGGTTGTATTGCCTAGCCCGCCAATCCCGCTACTCTCGGTTGTGTATGACCAGTCAAGCATCATCTCAGTCACCGATGTAGACGTGTATGCGTTGGTGCTCGCTGCCAGAACCTCAGAGGTTGTCATGACCGTCTGAACATTTGCGGGGGTGTAATAATAAGACGTTGCGTTCGTGTACTGCTCCTTGACGTATACGAATACACCGTAAGTGTTCATCATGACACGTATTGCAACGCCCGCCGCCCCGACGCTGCCAATAACAACTTGCGAGGTCGTAGACTTAGTCGAGTAAAGCGAATATCCAGCAGCACTTCCCGACTCGACGTTTACTGCGTTGAACACAGAAAAAGGTGAGGACGCAGAGGCACCATAAAAATCACCGATGCTAATTGCTCCAGACGCGGGTATACCAGCAGCCGCTGAGTAATATTCATTAAGCCCGATGGGATTGCTCCCACCGAACTCGCCCTGAATATCTGCTAGGCTAATAGCACCTGTTGTCTGGAGTGCCATTACTCAGCTACTTCCTCAACAGGCATAGAGATAACGCCACAAGCGATTTTATGTGCGACACCGTTACCCACTTCCC
>OCVQ010001133.1_pt1 | contig 21254 bp, 27 predicted proteins | sample 1539061 | NCBI WGS metagenome assembly OCVQ01 (sample SAMEA3355526, study PRJEB22509) | marine metagenome | biome: marine; feature: river plume; material: water | place: USA | collected 2010-08-08 | depth 0.5 m | reverse complement strand
TGCTCGTACTTTGTCAAACATCAATAAAAAAATGGAAACCTTGGTTACTAAGGAAGACATGATGAAAGAACTCAAAAAAGAAGGTTTGAAGTCTGAAAAAAGAATGATACAATCAACAGATAGAAATATGTTGGATGTAAACAGACAAACACAAATTGATGAGGAGTTAAAGAAGTTAGAAAACAACTAATATGAATTGGTTTCAAAGAAATTTCAAAACCATAATATATGTTGCGTTTTTGGTACCAATCCTTACGGTTGCATTTGTATCAATTTCTCACGTAACTACTTGGTATGGTATTACTAACCCTTTGAGTTGGGCAATTTATTTGTCTATCGGTATTGAAATTGCTGCTCTTGCCGCTTTAGCTGCAATATCGGCTCAAATGGGTAATAAAGTATATTTTCCATTTGGTATCGTTACATTAATTCAATTCTTAGGTAATATCTTTTTTGCATATCAATACATCGATGTGACATCAGTACCCTTCCAAAGTTGGGTTGAAATGGTAGACCCTCTCGTATCTTACATTGGTGTTGAATCAGGTAATATGATTTCTCATAAAAGATTCTTAGCTTTATTTGCTGGTGGTATGTTACCCTTAATTTCATTATCATTCCTACACATGTTGGTTAAGTTTGAAGAACAAGACAAAAAGAAAACTCAACCATTACAGGATAAGGATATTATTGTTGAGAATTTAGATGAAATATCTAAAAAGGCTGGTGAGATAGAAAGAGAAATTGATGAAAATAAAATCACACCAACTAATGAGGATTTGGAAAGACTACAAAATGAGTTAGATAAGTTAATGTTACTGAAAAAAGAGCAAGAGGTTGATAATTCTGAGCAAGATACTAATATTTTGGAAGAGGTGGTTGAGACACCTCAGATAAATAGATTAGTTTATAGTAGTCGTAATGCTGGAGATACAACAACTGACGGGATTTAATTCGGTAGGTAAAAACAAAAGAAAAAAACAAATTGTACTTACACACACTTCAAGAAATGTTTCTGATTACATTTCTTCATTGAAGAATAGATATAACGGAAAGTACGATAAAACACCACATTTTATTATTCAAAAGGATGGAAGGGTCTTTCAAATGATTGACCCTTCTTTTTATTCTAACATATTAGATTCTGAACAACAAAATAAAACATCAATAGTCATATGTTTGGAGAACCTTGGTTGGTTAAAGAAAAATCCACTTAATTCATCATACGTTAATTGGATTGGTGATATTTATAAGGAAGGTATATACGAAAGAAAGTGGCGTGGACACTTTTTTTGGGAACCTTACACAGACGCACAAATGGAAAGTTTACTTGAACTTAGTTTGTATTTATGTGAAATGTTCTCTGTACCTCCGACCTGTATAGGTCATAATGTAAAGTTAGATGGAATTGAAAAATTTGAAGGAATTGTAACAAGAAGTAACTTCACAACCGAAAGTACGGATTTAAGTCCGGCTTTTAATTTTGATTATTTTAAAAAAATATTAGAAAATGAACCAGTATGATGAAATAAAAAGACTTCTAGAAAACTCAAGAAGTATGTTGGGTAAATCTAAATTAGATGAAACCCGTGAGACCCTTATTCAAAAAGGGATAATCCAAGAAGCTGTTATACCTAACGACCCTACTAATATTGAAAAAGATATTGAGGTTAACATTGATAATGAAACTGAGCCACAAAAAGACAAAACACAGGCATATAGAGTATCAGGTGGTATTTTAAAAATGCATGGTAAAGACCAAAAAGAATTGGAGCTTACTACAGATGAAAAAGTTGCTTTCCAAGAAACAATGGATGAGTTTGTTGAACAGGTTTCAGACCTTTCTGATTTTTGTGTTTTAAATGTTTACCCAAACAATGTTGATTGGAGTGGTAAAGTAATTGATTTTGATTTGGAATTTTACTTCACTATTGGGGAAAATTCAGGTGTATATATCAATGGTGATATGATTAAACTCGACACCGAATTGATTGAATTAATTAATAAACTAACTAAGTTCTATGAACAATTTAAATCAAAATGGGCTAAGGTATTGGCATCAAGAAAGAAAACAATGCCTGACACTGAGTAATGGAACAGATTAAGAACATTTACAATAAAGTATTATTATTCATTCAAAGTATAACTTTGGATAAAGTTAAAAACATTTTGAGTCTTATTGGACTCATTTGTATTTTATGGTTTGTATTCTTTTTTTCATTTCAAAGACCAAGAGAAATTGCCGAATCACAAAGGGTAATTGATTCGTTAAATGTTGTTATAAAACAAAACAATATTGCGTTCAAAAACATTGAAAAAAGAAACAATGAGATTCTTCAAGATATCGAAAAGAAAAATAAAGAATTGGCAGATTTAGCCAAACAATCAAAAAAGTATAAGAAAGATTATGAAAAACAAGTTGCTCGTCTTAACAGTCTTGACGATGATGACGTTACCGATTTATTCACAGAACGTTTCAGCACCTTCAAGTAAACCAACCCAATGTGTGGTACCATGTGAGGCATTAAGAAATGCTTTATTAGTATTGGAAGAAAAAAAATTATTAGAAAATCAATTAGGTGTTGCACGGGATTCAATTCAAATTTTATCAAGTGTTATAAAATCACAAAATGAATTGGTGGATAATAAAACACAACAAATAAATCTTTTAACTGGTAATCTACAAGCTCAATCACAAATTATTGATGAGAACAAAAAAATGGTTGATGAGTATAAGAGATTATATAAAAAAGAAAAAAACCTAAAGAGAATAGGATTCGGTACTGGAATTTTAGGTATTGTTTTAGGTGTTATTGTAGCTCTTTAATATTTATAAACATGGCACTTACTCCTGCAGATAAAAAAGACATCGAAGTAATGATACGAAAGGAAATCAAAGGTTTTCTTGACTCAAATACTTTGAAACAATTTGAAACTAATATGATTGAAAAAATCAGACAAGAGATTCAAAAAGGAAAAATTAAAGGAGATATTAATGAGATTGTTGCCAAGATAATGAAAGAGTTTTATAGACTCATGTGGACTCAAAGAAGTTTTTGGGAACCAGCGTTAAAAAATGTAAAATAATGAGAATTTCTGAAAATTCACTAAAATCAATGATTAAGGCTTCTTTGAATCGTGCATTCCAAGAAAACAAACTTAAGAGTCCTGGACTTAATTCGTCTGAGAATACAACGTCACAAATGACATCGATTAGTGACATTAAAGAGGAAGACAAAGTTGAAGCTAAAGAAGCAACAACAACATCGTCATCGGGACAATATTCAGGGGCTCTTTTTGGTCCTTCACAAAATGAACAGCCTGATGAAACAAAACCTATGGGTGGTGATGTAACTGAATCTGAAATTGAGGGTGGTAAATCAGATGGAATGTCTCTTATGGATTTAGCTAAGAAACATAAAATATCTTTAGATAAAATTAAGTCACAACTACAAAGAGGGATTGAGGTTGAGATGGAACATACAAAGTCCAAATCAATTGCTAAAGAAATCGCCATGGACCATATCTTTGAAGACCCTGAATATTACGTTAAGTTAAAAAAGATTGAGGCAACTGAAGCGACAACATCAGCATCTGTTGGTCAGTATGATGTACCATTCCCATCTAAAAAAAGAAAAGACCCATTGGCAATTGATGGACCTAAAAGTATCTATAATAGTAGGGCTGTTAAAGATAAATCGTTTCCAAAACTTGGAGGACCTGGTTCAAAATTTGTTAAGATAAAAGAAAAATGTAATAAGTTTCCTTATTGTAATCAGGGAGACATTAACGCCCTTGAAATATTTGAAAACAAAACAATTAATACTGTTGTTGAAAATGTTTCTAAAAAAACGAACATCCCTAGTTATGTTATTAAAAACATATTGGCGAAGGAAATGGGTTTCGTAGAATAAACAACAATTACTAATATTTATATAGAAAATAAAAACATGAAAACTATTGAGTCAAAAATAAATTCGATTGTTGACAAAATCCTTAAAGAAGAATTGTCAACTAAAGTTAATTCGGCAGTTAAAAGAGTTAACGAAAAGTTGGAAGGTAGTGAAGATTACACAAGTAAAAAAGTTATGACTAAAAAAACAAAAACATCCAAAGATGAGGTTGAAGAATCAATGACGATTAAACCAAAAGGTATGGGAATGAACCTTAAGAAAAAATCATTTGACCTATCTGAAATGGAAGATGATGAAATGAAAGAAGGTAATGATATGGGGGATATGTACTTAGGAATCGGCGACCACGGTTTTTATGACAAAAATGACACTCAAATGAATGATTTTGACTTCGATTATGACGAAGAAGAATATGACGACTACGATGAGTTCACATCAAAATACCCAAATCAAAAATGGTTTCAAAAAGACCGTGACGATGTACAACCAGGTCGTAAGTTTTGGGATATGTACAAAGAAAAATTTGGCGGACCTTACAAACTTCGTAAAAGAAGACCTATGGGTGAAGAAGTAGATGAAATGGAAGAAAACTACAAAGTGGCTAAAGAAAGAAAGGCGGCTAGAATGGAAAAGAACGAAGAGTTGAAGGGTAACCAAGACAAAATTGATAAAAACAAAAACGGTAAAATTGACGCTGAAGATTTTAAAATGTTAAGAAAAGACAAGAAGGAAAAACCAAGAACTCCTGCTGGTTTTGAACATGGTGAAATCGTTTCAGGATATATGAAGGAATCTAAAAAGAAAACTATACAACTTACCGAAGACGAGGTTATCGAATTAATTCAAAGAATGGTGATGGAAGAAAAAGAACAAAATTCTATTAAAATCACAAATAAGAACTTGAAAGACTCAAAGAAAGAAAACGATGAGTCTACTAAGGAAACAACAAAGAGAATGAAAGAATATACCAAAAACATGGGTATATCTTATGAGGCGGATAATAAAGAATTCCCAAGAGGTAATACTAAAATGGATATTGAAGACATGGGTAAAATCAAAAAGGATTCTGATAAGAAGAAGGCTTACAAAGCTTCTGACGCTGTTGAAGAATACATTGACCAAATCGCAAGGTCTGGTGGTATGGAGAATTTGGATTACGACCAAATCAAACCAAACGATGAGTGGTTAGAATTAAACATTGAGGGTTCATCTAAGACAGGTAATTCTCAAGATTATGCAAACGCTATTCCTACTGACGTTAACAAAAAAGTTAACGAGAGAAGAAAGAAAAATATTTTAGCAATGTTGAAAAAACAGTCTTACCAAAAAGCACCACAATCTGTTTATGATGTTGCTGGTGAGAGTACACACCTTGAAAAAATGTTAGGTATTGGTGAATCAATTGATGAGAAAAAACAAACAAAAATCAATGAAGATATCAATAAAATGAAAAACCTTTTAAACTACAGAAAGAATACTCAATAACATTTATATTTTCTTTTAACAACTCCATCCTACTATTTAGTTATATGAATAAGGGGATGGAGTTTTTTTTTAATTGGATTGCAAAACCATTAAATCCTGAGGATGTTGATGCGTGGTTTAGAGCCAACAATATAATTCCAGAGTATAGTGAACTTTTTAAAGACTTTTGTTTTTCACTTTTGTTTTTAATTAAAGACACTTACTTAGGTGATAGTCATGGTGACAGTAAAGAAACTAAAATTGGTTTAACATCTGAAGAAAAGAAACAACACTTCGAATGGTGTTGGAATACTACCTTGAAAAATTTTGAAAAGGAAAATATTTTGTTTGAGTTTAAACAAGATGATTATGATTATTTCGAAAGTTTCTTTTTTGAGGTTTTTTACGAACAAACCGATTTTAAAGTTAGAGGTGCTATTCAAGACTTTATTGGACAACTGTTCACAAGAAATAGAGCGTTTGCAAAATCAGATTTAGAGATGTTTACGGACGTTTACAAAGTATTGGAAAGGTCACTAGTAAATTAATTTTTTGTTGTTGGCTTTACTACCAGCAAAGAAAATTTATGTTATAAAAAAATAAAAAGTTTTACTAAATTAAAAAAAATGGAAACATTAGAAATTATTAAAAATTTGACGGAGTCACTTTCAGTTGACACTACCAAGTACTATGCTGGTAACAAATCTGCAGGTACAAGAGCAAGAAAAACCGCTCAAGAATTGAAATCTAAACTTCAAGATTTGAGAAAAGAAATCCTTGAATTCAAAAAAGACTAATTGAATGTTGTTAGATTATTTAAACTATCTTACACTTTTTATTATGGTATCATCATCCGTTGGTATCCTTAGTCTAATTGTGAACTTTTTTATGTCTGTATTTTCAAACCCACCTAAAAAGTTTGTTCTTACAGATAGAGAAAGGATTTTTTACGGACTACTAATCAGTTACTTTTTCACTTACATAATAGCTTATTCAATATGACATTTTCAGATTTTATAAACAAAACAGATGGATATTTAAAATCCTGTAGAATATTAGAAGACTATGTGTCTTTTGATTTCTATTTACCAGAAACTTGGAATATACCTAACAAAATGGTTAAAGACTTTGAGGTTATCCCAGGTGATAAGTCTTCAAGTAAAAGGTCCATCTCTTTTGTGTGTAAGAATGAAAAAAAAGTAATAGATAATTTAGAACAATCTTTTGATTCAATTATTCGTTTCAATAAAGAAAGAGAAGAGAAAGAAAGATTGTTCAAAGCCAAAATACAAGAATTGAAAGGTCTTTTTGAGAAAGAAGATATTGATTCACTCAGGACCTTAAAGTTTGATTTAGATGAATATGAAAAACTAGTCGGTTATGAATACAAACAAGAAGAACGAGGAACTGTTGACGTGGTACAAGACGGAGACAGTGAAGGACGAGACGAAAGTAAACAAGGCTAAGATAGATTTCATTAATGAAATCAAAAAAGTGCCTGTTTCAAAAATAAACAATACAGATATAGTTGAGAAAAAATACACCCTATGGGAGAGAATCAAACGAGTTTTAGGGATGAGTTAAAAAAATTAGCAGAAGTTTCAGAATTATTAGAAAATAGTATTTTTTCAAAAGGTACCTTCTCAGTCATTGTAGAATTAAGAGAAGAACACTTCAAAGAAGTTGTTGGTTACCTAAGCCCAAAAGATTTAAAACAAAAAAAAATAGTAATTGATATATCAGGTGTTGAGTTTACTATCGTTTTGAGTAAGTAGTGACTTGTTTGTAAAGTTTTTTTCTATCAAAACCATTTTCTTCTAAAATATTATACAACCATTTACGTTGTACTGTTGAAGTGTCTTTAACAAACATGGCATCTTTCCTACCGTTATTCATAAAGTAAGATTCTAGTACGGTTATAAAACGGTGACTATCAATTGAATTTTTTAATGAAAATAAATTAAAGTTATCGTCTACCTGAACAACAACTTTATTATTTAAAGAAAATATACTTTTGAAATCCTTTTTGTTACAATAAGTTTTTAAAAACTCCTCAAAAGATATTCTTTTATCATCTTGCCAATCATACAACTTTTCTTCAAGTTTAAAAGGTTTAACTTCTATTATAGAAAACCCTGAGTCATCATCGACAAATACTTTCTCATTTCTTCCATACACATCGGATTTAAATAATAATAGTTGATATGTGTTTTGATTTGTCATCAAGGATAATTCGTATTCAACCTCTTCTGCGTTTTCATATAACATTTCAAATACAGGGTTTGAAGATTTCAAATACCGTTCATAAAACTCTTTAGCTCTTTTTTCTGTTTTAAAAGATTTGATAATCTTTTTCTTTTGTTTATTCTTAAACAATACAACGATGTAGTTATCCGTCATGGCAAAAGATTATTATGAAATATTAGGTGTTGATAAGAAGGCTTCACAAGATGAAATAAAAAAAGCATATAGAAAATTAAGTAAGCAATTTCATCCAGATGTAAACCCTGAGGGTGCTGAACAGTTTAAAGAGATTGCCACAGCATATGACACTTTAGGTGACCAACAAAAGAGACAACAATATGATATGGGTCCCCAAAATCCTTTTGGTGGTTTTGGTGGTGGTAGTGCAGATTTCTTTGATTTATTCAACCAAACTCAAAGAAGACAAAACAGAGTACCCGATAAAGTTATTACTGTCGAAGTAAGTCCTATTGAATCTTATACAGGGATAGAACGTGAATTAAACATTCAAACAAGAGATGCTTGTGGTGGGTGTGGTGGAACTGGTGGAGAAAGAAAAGTTTGTAATGTTTGTGCAGGACGAGGAGTGATACAACAAAAAGTTGGTAATGGATTCTTCCAACAAATAATACAGACACCTTGTGGGGCTTGTAATCAAAGTGGTTATCAAGTTATCAATGCGTGTTATAATTGTGGAGGTTCAGGTGTTAAACCAAACATAGAAACAATACGAGTGACATTACCTGTTGGTATGGATGACGGTGATTTCTACAGAATTCAGGGAAAGGGAGATTTCAATTTACAACAAGGTAAAGGTGACTTAGTAATTCAAATTAGAATGAAGTCATTAGATGGGTTTGAAAAAATTGGTATGGACTTGGTTTATAATGTTATAATGTCACCTTTGGACTTCTTATTTAAAGATAACATTGTTATACCTCATCCTGACGGTGAAATAAAAATAACATCACCATCCAATCTGAGTACGAGAAAACCTTTGAGATTAAAAGGTAAGGGTTACAAAACACAGGGGGGTCTTGGTGATATGTATTTGAAGGTCTATGTAGATAAAGAAAACACGGACCAAACTAACTACCAACGATTCAAAGACTTATTTGATGAAGTCTACAAGTAAATGGTAAAGTTGTACTGTACCATATACTGAAGTACCCAACAGGTATATTGAAAGTGCGGTAATCCACCACTGAGTTGAACTTAATCTTTGATTACAAGATTTACAGTTTTTATCTTTTTGCTCCATAGAATATTTATAGTTATGAGTAAGTCTACAAATAATAATTATACAGTAAACCGTTCTGTAATTTTGGAGGCATCCAAGAGACACAAACTAAGTGAAAAAACAATCCAAGACTTACGTAAAAGTACTATAGAAGCATTCAAAGCCTATCAAGATGAAGATAGTGATTTTCAAAAAGTATCACCAATATATGTTGAAAACTCACTTGGCGAAAAGGGTGAAGTTGAAGTTTATTATTTAGATGAGTTGGAAACTGAGGCGGTTACTGAATTCAAGTCTGACGGACCTAATGAATTATCACAATACTTTATTGTTGTTAATCCTGATAATGGGATGTACCCATCACTGAAGTCTACCTACAATGCGATTTACCACGAACTACAACATCTCACTGACCCGGCAATGACAACAAGAAAAAGTGAAAAACATATGTCCAAGTATTCAACTAAAGATGATGAAAAATACTATGGACATGATGCCGAGTTTAAGGCAATGTCAAATGAGTTTTTAGAAGCAATGGAAAATGAATACCTTGACAAGAATACATCTTTAGACAAGAAAGAAGTTTTAGAATCACTAAACAATATTAAGATGTTCTTCAAACAAAATGAAAAGTTATCTAAAGTTACTTTTGGTATTCTACAGTCAATGGCTGGTGGTAAAGACAATGAATTTGAATTGTATATACCTGAAGATTTGATGACACTACCATATTACTTAAAGTTTATATGGTTATTAAAAAGATACAACCCAAATAGATGGAATCAGTTCCTTAATATGTTGTACACCACCGTTGAAGATATTGAATCACAACTTAGTCAGGGGGAGAAACAAGAGATGACTGAAAAAGAATTTAAAAAGCCAAGAAAGTACAGTAAGTCCTACTGTGAAAAAACCCCATGTGGGGACATGGGGTTCACTCAAAAAGCCTCATGTAGACCTTACAAGAATTGTTATAAGTAATTATTTATTTGCGTTTCTGATTCTTCTGTAATCATCTGCGCTGATGGTTGTTCTCGAAACAATAACGTAATATTCACCATCTTTCTCAACCCAACGTTCTCTTTGAATTGGTCGCACCTCAGACACCACTTCAGTTTGTTGATGTCTTCTGTTTTTCTTCTTTCCTTTCCCGCCTTGAGCAAATGATGGTACTATCATTAAACCCATCATTAAAACCAACATTATTTTTTTCATTTTGTTTTTATTTTATTGGTTTATGGAAAGTGTTAACACTCTCTTAACATAAATATTACAATTGTCTAACAAATTGGGCGTTCATTAAAAATTTAACATTGGGATTTTTTTCAGATTGATTTGCTTTTTTAGTTTAGTTTTACTATATTTGTATAAAAGAAAAAGTATGCTCAGTTACATTGGAGGTAAAAGTAAGATTGGTAAATGGATTACACCATTCTATCCGACTGATATGGAAACATATGTTGAGACATTTGGTGGAATGTTTTGGTGTTTTTATAACATGGATTTAGAGAAGTATCCAAACTTGAAGACAATAGTCTATAACGATTTTAACCCTTTGAACTATAACCTGTTCAAGTGTTTGGAGAACCCAACGGAATTACTAAAGGTGGTAAATTCAATTCCATGTCAAGAAAAAGGTGTAGACAACACACCTGAACTTTATAAAATTCTTTTTGGAAACTTCCAACAATCATTATTTAGTGGTGAGTTGGTAATCAAAAGTCCTGACTATATGGTAGCCGCACAATATGCTTACATACTTACTCAGGTATTCAGTGGTTCAAAACCTGAGTCAAGTTCTTTTATTGACTTAAAGGGTAAATACAAATCAAAATACTTAACCTTCAGAGATAAGTTAGCTAATCCAAAATGGGTTGAAAAGTTTTTAAAAATCACAAAGGTTGAAAACTTGGATTTTGAGACTGTAATTCAAAAGTATGATTCTGAATCCACTTATTTTTATCTAGACCCACCGTATTGGAAAACAGAAAATTATTACTCTAACCACGATTTTGATAGAAAGGACCATGAAAGATTAGCGAGAACACTTCATCAAGTAAAAGGTAAGTTTTCACTATCTTATTATGAGTTTGATTTACTTCGTGAGTGGTTTCCACAACCACAGTATCGATGGGAGAGTAAAGAATTTGTTAAAGCGGCGGCAGCAACAAAAGGTAAGACACAAAACAAAGGAACCGAACTTTTAATTTTGAATTATTGATAAAAGTTGTATTTTTGTAACAAATATCAATAACAATATATTTATATGAAAAATAGAAAAGAAATGAAATTCAATGATTTGTTAAAGAGTGTCATTCTAGAGAACAGTCGTTATGATATCTTGAAAAAGACGTTGACTGAACCTCGTAAGAAAGATGACAAGGTTATACCAGCCAAGATGACTCCTCAGGAGTTCGACAAGATTGTATTGGCAGACCCTACAACACGTAGAGCTGGTAATGAAATCAAAAAAGCAGGTACCTATGTTAACTGGTTGGTGAAACAATTCCTTTCTTTGGTTCCTGAGGACGAACAAGAAGGTACTCCACGATACAAGTCGGAACTCAAGAGAAAGAAAGATTTGTATTTTGAGGATTTATATAAAACAAGTCAAGACTTACAGGTATTTGATAAGTTTAAACAAAAACTTCCACAGGATATTCGTGATATTAACAAGTTAAGTATTGACGGACTTTTCAATGCGGTTAAAGACTTTGACCTTACCTTGGCAACGACAAGTAAGGCGGAAAGAAAATCAATGCCTGCACATCCAGGTGGTGAGATGGTTTTTGATGGTGATAGATGGAGAATTGTTAAGATTACAGATAAAGGTTCTTTAGGTAAAGAAGCAGCGTGTTTCTATGGAGGTAACAACGAAGAAACACGTTGGTGTACATCGGCACCTGGATTGAACTACTTCAACAGTTACATTTCTCGTGGTCCATTGTATGTAATCATGGATAAGAATGATACAAAACTTGGTAATAAAACTGGACTACCAATGCACAGATATCAGTGGCACTTCCAAGACCAACAGTTCATGGATATCCACGACAGACAAATGGATTGGATTGGTTTCTTGAATGGTGAAGGTGCTGAAATGAAACAGTTTTTCAAACCTGAAATCATGAAGAACTTGTCAGGACCTACAGGAAATTCTGTAGTTGTTGAATACCCTCGTGATGCCACATCCAAGTACATAGCTCTTTACGGTTTTGATGAATTTTTCGAATCACTTCCAAAGACTTTACAAAGATTTGATTTTACAAGTAGTGGTAATAATCGTTATGGTGAGCAGAGTGGTGAAGTTAACTTGGAATTACCTGAAAAGATTGGTGATTACGATAACTTAGAAGTACTACACTTGGATGGTGTAATTAATAAGTTACCAAGTTCTATTGGTAAATTGAAAAAACTTCAGTTCTTGTCTCTTCCAAACAACAAAAACTTACAAGAATTACCAGAATCAGTTGCTGACTTACCATCACTTATGGTATTGAACTTAAAGAATTCAAACCCTAACATTAAAATCCCGAAGAGAGTTCAGGACAAAATTGATAATAACGATATTCACATCGTTAAGTAATAACAAAACAGGACCTTGAGTCCTGTTTTTTTTTATTATATTTGTACTATGAATGTTGATGTTGAAATTTACATGAGTGAGTTTGTTAGGTTTTTTAAAGAAAACCCTGACGACCTGATTAACCTTATTGGTAAAGCAAAACAAGAAGATTTTTTTAATGGTGTTAGACAACTTGCCGAAAAAAATTGGGAAGAAGGGAACGACATACAACTCACTCAAAAACAAATGATTGCTCTTATTGTTGAACTGAATGATAAGACCGAAGAGGTAATTGTTAAAGTACCTATGATGGTAACAAAACACGGTAATATATTTCTTAATTGATTTTTTTCAGGAATTAGTTATCTCTATATAATATGAGTAACTTTTTTTTTGACACCATCATTATTATCAATTTAAAAAGAAGACCTGATAAGTTAAAAAAGGTTTTACAAAGAATTTACGATTTAAAACTTGAGGAAAGTGTAAACATCCAAGTGTTGTCTGCCGTTGACGGTAAAGAGTTATCTGATGAATGGTTAAAGGATAACATTAGGATATCTCCTTTGTATCGAGATTCAATGAGAGGTCGTGGAATGACCTACGGTGAAATAGGTTGTGCGTTGTCACACATGAGAGCGTGGGAAATGGTAAAAGAAACACCATCAATAAAAAACGCATTGATTATTGAAGACGATGCGGTATTCAAACCTAATTTTTTAGAAGTAACCAAAAGAATTCAACCAGGTATTGAAAACATAAATTATGATTTTATGTACATGGGTAGAAAAAAAATGGTTGAAGAAAAAGAACCTGTAGTTTATTCTGATGTGGTTCAGCCTTATTTTTCCTATTGGTGTTTAGCTTATGTTTTAAACAAGAGTGGGGCAAAGAAATTATTAACCAGTAATTTTTTACAGAATATGATACCGGTTGATGAATTTGTACCAATCCTACTTGGTACTCCTAACCCTGGTTTAAGACACATGTTACATCATTATAATAACAATAAAAAATTGAATGGACTGGCAGTAGAACAAAGTATTATTTGGCCTGAAGAGTTCGCATTCAATAACTCAGACACAGAAAAAAGCAAAGTGTATTTCGACAATAATTTTTACGATGACGGTATTGATAAATTTGTGGTGATTACCGTAGCCACCGAAGAAAATGAAAACCTAAACAGATTCAGAGAATCATGTCACTATTATAATGTACCGTACATTGTTCTTGGGTTGGGTGATAAATGGTCAAGTGGCAAAGCGGAAAATGGTGTATTGTTAGAACCTGGAGGTGCTCAAAAGATTAACTATCTTAAGAAAGAGTTGTTGAGTTGGGATAATCTACAGGACCACATTATATTATTTAGTGATTCATACGATGTAGTATTCAACACAGGACCATTAGAGATAGTGACAAAGTTTAGACAGTTTGGTTCACCTATAGTATTCTCAACTGAGAAGACTTGTTGGCCTGACCCCGAGGTTGAATCTTTATATCCTCAATCACCAACAGAATATAGATTTTTAAATTCAGGTGGGTTCATGGGTTATGGTGACCACATATTAAAACTTATCACTGAGGAAGTTGAAAATCACGAAGACGACCAAAGATATTACACTAACAAGTTTTTGAATAAACCTATACCTGAACCTGTAAAGTTTGATGGTGTTAATCCAAATAACAATGAGGGTCATGAGAATGGATATAAAATTGGTTGGATGAGTGAGACGTATTTTGATAATGATATTATGGAATACTGTATTGAAAACTTTAGTCAGTTTGATAGAGTTTTAGATATTGGTGCTGGTGATGGTAAATGGGGATTGAAGCTTGGTAGTTATTTTCACCATGTAGATGCTGTTGAAATATTTGAACCATATGTTGAGAGATATAATTTAAAAGAAATTTACAATGAAGTTCATATTAAATCGTTTTTAGATTATGAGTTTGATGAGGGTCAGTATGAAATTGTCGTAATGGGGGACGTGTTTGAACACGTAACGCAAGAACAGGCATATGAGTGGTTGAATAAAGTAAAAGACAAGGTTAGAGAGTTAATCATTGTGGTGCCATTTAACTATCCACAAGAGTGGGATGGTGTGTATGAGAATGTTTACGGACATCATCACCAACCTGATTTAACACCAAAAGTAATGTTGGAGAGGTACCCAATGTTAAGACTTGTAAAATGGACAGATTCTATATCAACTTCAAATGAAGGTGAAGGTTTTGGGTGGTTTGGTAAAAAAGGATTGAATGAAATTAAACACGATATTGTTTTAGATTACAACCAAAGAATTTTTCAAACACTTAACCTATCACACGATGATATTATTGTTGATAAAACAGATGGAAGAATAACTAATAAAGTAACAAATGAGGAACCATGTGTTATTCACGCTAATGGACCAAAATCAACAAAAGACTTTTTAAAATCAATTAATGGTTATATGTTTGGTAGGTGGAATGATACCTACGGGTCCTCAACGTTAATAGATAGAAATGAAATGGATATAAGTAGTAAAGTATATCTTTCAGTAATCCTTGATTTACCTGTTGGTGACATCAACCAAGTGTTTGACCAAATTAGATATCTAACATATCCTAAAAATAGAATTCATTTGAATTTTGTGTATTCCGATAAACAACATGAATATAAATTAGATAAGTTTTTAAATAAATTTTCTCATGAGTATGAAAATACTACGATAACATATCAACAAGGACTTAAAGGTGAACTTAGAGATGGTTCAGTGTTAAGGGCTAAAGATTATGATTATCTATTGTTAATGGATTGTAATTACATTTTTAGAAATCGACAATCAATACAACTTCTAATATCTGAAAACAAAGAAATATTGTCTCCGATGATTAAAGAACAAGAGTCTGGTTGGATTAACTTTTCTTTTGTGACTGATGAATCAGGTAACCCAATATTTAACCAAGAACAGGTTAAGATTAATGCTTATGAAAACAAAGGATGTTGGCCTGTTGGGTATACTGCCGGTGTTTGGTTAATTAAAAATTCAACACTTAAAGACTTAGATAACATTTTTACCGAAGGTAATAATAGATTTAACGGAGATGAGGACTATGATTTGATTTTCTCAATCAATTGTAAGAATAGACTCAAAACAATATACATTTCAAATAACCATTATTATGGTGGAATCATTATTTGATTTTTACTATATTTCTCGTTATGGAAATGACAAATCTATATAAATGGACTTACGATAAGTTTGTAGTACACAAAGCTTCAGATACTAACATCATTGAACATAATGTTAACCCTAAGAGAGTTAAATGGGACATAGAGTCTGTAGCTGAAGTTAATACGGATGTGTTAAAAAAAGTTTACGGTGATTTATTATACAAGGTAACGGCAAATAATGTTACTTTTGTTTGCGACGCCAACGATGACAAAGTATCGTTGAAAATATACAGTACTGTAAGACGAAGAGGTTTTGGTATTAGATACTTTAAAGTAAGACGAGAGATTATATTCATCACGTATAATTTTAAAACTAACAACTTATATTGTGGTAATATCTTAAAGAGTAATAAACGTACGATTCAAAAAAAAATTTACTGTAATAAGTTTGGTGAGGTTGGATTACAGAGGCATATGTTAATGTTTCACAATATAATCAAAGACTGTGTTCAAAATAAAAATCCAAACCCTTTTTTTATTCAAACTGAACTTATTGAAAAAGTTGGTGATGAACCCAAAGAAAAAAGTATTTTGTTAGAGGGAATCAAAGCTTTTTTTGATAAGATAATGGATAAGACCCAAGTTGAATTAAAGTATGATTCAAGATTGCCGTCTCAGTTCTTCAAATTATATCTAAAAAAAAATGATGTCAAATATCATGACATGATTAATGATTACCTTGAATGGAGTTTACCTAAGAAACTTTTAAAAAAACATAAGAACTATGTTGATGCTTTCATGGATTATTACAAATTCAATGGAAAGAAAATAAAAAAATATATGAATCAAATTCCCAAAATAGATTGGTTCAATCTTAGTTGGGCATACAGAACATTAGGTATCGATTATTTCAACAAAATAGATAAAAATTTTTTTAAACAGAATAATAACTCTGCATATTATTTGACTAATAATTTATTTAATAATCCTGATAAGTTGACAAACTTTGAAAAATCCAAAGTTGTTGATGCTATTAATTTTGAAGTCCCACTATCTACAATTATTGACCATTTACAGACAATAAAAAAACTAAAAGAAAAATACAATCATGAGTTTAAGATGAGGTTTACCAACCTCAGTTCTTTTAATTCGGAACATTATAGAATTTCCGAATTATACACTTCCTATATTAAAGGTATTGTTGTAAGGTCCTATGGTGATTTTGCAGAGGAACAAATATCTGAATCAATTATGGGATTTAACATTGATTATTTTCCGGTTGTATTAAAAACTACGGGAGAGTTCAATGAAGAATCACAACATCAACAAAATTGTGTTAGAACATATTCTGAAAAACCTAACAGTATAATTATATCCCTAAGGGCTGGTTCACATAACTCAAACGAAAGAGCCACTATAGAATATAGATTCAGAAGGAACGAAATGATAAGAACACAATCACTTGGTAAGTTCAACAGGGGTTTGGGAACTTCATGGGATTTACCTTTGGAGATTTTGGACAAAAGAGTTAAATCGCTTTGGAGTAAGAAGACATTAACACTTCCACGTATGAAGAAAGAAACTATGAATGGTAAGTTAATTAAACAATATGTTTCTATGTTTGATGAAAAAAATCCAATTAGGGTTGAACCTATATGGGATGAAGAGGTAGATTATGATGGTGATGAAAATTTATTTTTAGATTTTGTTGGTTGAATGAAAACTTTGATATATATTTGTAGTCTAAAATAAAAACTAAAAATGGCAAAAGTAAAATCAAACACCACTCTTTCGTTCAAAGAACGTTCACAAGTTTCACGTCCTGGGGTTCATGCTAAAACCAAGACATCACGGTCAAAGAATTCTAAAAACTATAAGAAAGCTTATCGTGGCCAAGGTCGTTAATATTAAAAAGTTAAAGTTTTGGGTACACTCTTAATGAGTGTGCCCTTTTTTTATTTGTAAATTAAATTATTTTTAAACCATGAAAATTAAATTAGAATATGTTTGGTTAGACGGTTACACACCGGAACCAAATCTACGTAGTAAAGTCAGAGTATGTGATTTAGAATTTCTTTCAGTTGAGACAATACCGGAATGGTCATTTGACGGGTCTTCAACTAAACAAGCTGAAGGACATTTCTCTGACTGTATATTAAAACCTGTAAGAGTTTATGAGAATCCTTTGAATAATGGATATATCGAATCTTATTTGGTTTTGTGTGAAGTTATGAATCCTGACGGAACACCACACTCAAGTAATACAAGAGCACTTGCTGGTGATGATAAACCTGACCTATGGTTTGGATACGAACAGGAGTACACTATCATGAAAACTGGAAGACCTTTGGGATTTCCTTACAACGGTTATCCTGAACCTCAAGGTAAATACTATTGTGGTGTGGGTAATGGACAAGTCAATGGACGTGAGTTTGTTGATAAACATATGGAGAACTGTATTGAAGCGGGTATAGAGATTACAGGCACAAATGCTGAAGTTCTATTGGGTCAGTGGGAATACCAAGTATTCTCAAAGGGTAAATTAAAAGCTGGTGACGACCTGTGGATTTCAAGATACATCCTTCAACAAATGTCCGAAGAGTATGATTACGATATTGAGTTCCACCCTAAACCTGTAATTGGTGATTGGAATGGTTCTGGTTTACATTGTAACTTTTCAAATGACAAGATGAGGGATGAAGGTGGTGAAGAATACTTTAAAAATATTTTCAGAGCTTTTGATACTCGTCATGATTTACACATTCAAAATTATGGTTCAGATAACAACTTACGTTTGACAGGTAAACATGAAACACAATCTATTGACAAGTTTAGTTGGGGGGTATCTGATAGAGGTTCATCTATTCGTGTACCTTTGTCAACGGCTAAAGAATGGAAAGGTTATGTTGAAGACCGTCGTCCAGCATCTAACGGTGACCCATATAAGATTTGTAAAGTTATCAGTGAAACTTTGGATTATGCCGAACATCTTAACCACATCAAACACAATATGGAAGACAAGGATATTACAATACCTGAACTTATTGTTAACATGGATTCTTTTGAAGAAAGTTTAATGGAAGAATATTCCAAAAGAGATTAATGGATAATAACAAAGTACCTGAATATATTATTGACCGAGTTAATAAAGAGCTCGGTCAATATCCTTGTATCTTACAAACAAACTTCTTTAAGGAAGATGCTATTGCGGTATTAGAAAAGAACTCAGAAGAGTCTTGGTTCAATCATTATACTGATGATGGCAAATTCTATAAACTTGAAGGTTTGATTAAGTATTCAGATACTAACATCTATATTTATTACAAGAGAAAAAACTCCGATGAGAATGTTTTTCGGTTCGTATTTCTAATCAATTCAAATCAAAAAGACACATGTCTTTTTATGATACATAAATTAAAACAATATAAAGTACAAGATTTTTATGCAAATTCTAACATCACAACAACTGAGAGAAAAAATTAATTCAGGTGAAAACTTCATCGTAGACATGTATGCCGACTGGTGTGGACCCTGTAGAGTATTGGGACCTATTTTTGAAAAATTCGCAAAACAACTTGAATCTGATGGTTCGAGTGTCGGAGCGTATAAATTTAATATTGAGAGTGACAAGGAACTAGCTGTTGAACTTGGGGTTCGTTCAATCCCAACAATCAAAGCTTTCAGTTCTGGAAATGTGGTATCAACCAAGGTTGGTGTACTACAAGAGTCACAACTCAAAGATTTAGTATCTGAAGTATTCTAATGAAAAAGGTAATCCTTTACACCATGAAAGGTTGTCCGTGGTGTCAGATGATGAAAGACGAACTCAAAGAAGCTCGTGTTAAATACATCGAAAGAGACATTGACAACCACAAAGATGAATATGACATCTTTGTTGAAGCGACATCAAATGATTATCTACCTGCTTTTATGTTGATAACAATCAACAAAGGTGAATCATCAGATGTGAAACTTATGGCACCCGACAGAGATTTTAAAGAGATATCCGAGGCGGTTGAAAAAGTTAAAAACTATCTTTAAAAAAAAGGGACCTTCGGGTCCCTTTTACATTAATATCATTTCGGAGGTCTTATCCCGTTTTTTCCAAGGATAATTGTCCCTGACAAAAATTTCATCCTCAAAGTTGTAAGTATTTAAATCCAAGTGTTTGATAATCTCATTCATCTTGAATGGAAATAAGTCTCTAACTAAAGATTCCAACCATTCATTAGAAACTATTAAATTGGATGGAATAAAACTCATATCAATATTTTCTTCATCAATGTTTTCAAGTAAGTGTTGGCTTCCATTCATTGAAATTGTAATTCTATTACACAAATTCCTTTCAATTAAGTTGTAAGAGATATACTTCAAAAGTACCAAGTATGTTTTTATTGTATTTACGGATAGACCGAAATATTCATCTGAAACGATTGGTTGATTTTTGGGTGAACTATCATCTTTAAAATCTAATGAACTATTATAAAAACTTTCCATTATGTTTAAATGATTCAATGTATACTCATTGTATGATATCAAATCAATAAAGTTTAATGGTTTATAATTCTCGTCATTTGTTTTTGAAATCATATACTTGTTTACTACCTCACTAATATTAATTGGGACGGTTAATGTTGTCATACCATCCACAACAAAAAAGTTATTATGTTTAGTTACAAAGATTTTTGTTTTATTGTTTTGTTCTATTGTTTTGAATTCTTCAATTATAATATTGGCAATTAAATTACATAAATTTTTTCCTTTTAATTTAGAGTAGACATTATCCATTTTTGATTTAATTTTTTCTAAGTATTTATTGACCCAATAGTACTAAAACTTTTCGACACTTTAAATAAAAAATTAGGTAATAAACAATATTTGGAGTATTTATATTAAAATATTTTTTTAGTTCATGCCAAAGAACGTAACCATCCGTCCGTATCCAACAACAGGGTTTCCTAGTATTGAATTCATCAACGCTACGGGTAATGCTGTAAAACTTAATGTAAAAGATGACGGTTCAATTGTTTTCTCGGGTGTAACTTATGGTGACAACCTTGTTACTTTAACTGCTGATGGTACAAAATTAATTGTTAAAGGTAGTGTAGTATCTGAAAACTACGGTCAAGGTCAAAAAACTAATTTTGGTGCGGGTGACAATTCTTACATTGAATACGGTGCACCTGAATCAACATTTTTTCAAAATACTTTACCTGCTGGATTCAAAGGTGATTTAGGACCTCAAGGACCTAAAGGTGATAAACAAGTTAAAGGTGATAAAGGACCAACAGGGGCTCAAGGACCTTTGGGACCAACAGGACCAATTGGTTCTGATACTCAAGGTGACAAGGGTAATAAAGGTATCAAAGGGGGTAAAGGTACTAAAGGTGGTGGTGGAGACAAAGGTTTAAAAGGTGCTCAAGGTAGTTCACCAAAAGGACCAAAAGGTCCGCAAGGGTCATCACCGATTGGACCGCAAGGTACAGGTGGTGGACAAGGGTCAAGAGGTAATACAGGTGGTGCTGGTGACTCTACTCAGGGTGCGGGTGGACCAACAGGTACATCAACACAAGGAGGAGGAGGACCAACAGGAGATAATAGCCAAGGAGGACCTGGACCAACAGGACCGACAGGACCGACGGGTGATGGTGGAGATAAAGGACCAACAGC
>OCVQ010001132.1_pt1 | contig 21263 bp, 31 predicted proteins | sample 1539061 | NCBI WGS metagenome assembly OCVQ01 (sample SAMEA3355526, study PRJEB22509) | marine metagenome | biome: marine; feature: river plume; material: water | place: USA | collected 2010-08-08 | depth 0.5 m | reverse complement strand
CAAGGTAGCCGTACCGGAAGGTGCGGCTGGAACACCTCCTTTCTAGAGAAAGATAAAGAATAGGTTCTTTATTGATTGGGTATTACTCTCGCTGTTAGTTCAAATAATACAATATAAGTAAAAAACAGAGTCTCGTAGCTCAGCTGGTTAGAGTACTACACTGATAATGTAGGGGTCCCCAGTTCGAGTCTGGGCGGGACTACTATTTTTTTCTTTAAGGAAATTCTAGAGTTGAGGCTTTATGAATGTAATTCATAATTCATAATTCACAATTCATATTAGATTTGGGGGATTAGCTCAGCTGGCTAGAGCGCCTGCCTTGCACGCAGGAGGTCAACGGTTCGACTCCGTTATTCTCCACATAAAGGTCTACTTATGGTAGACCTTTTAAGAAACTAACAATTTCTACAAACGTTCTTAAAAAATAAATGAGAGGGTTTAAGTGATTAAGTTCATTATAACTGCTCATAAAAATCGTCAAGCATCTGTTGATGTACTTGAAATAAGGTCTGATCAACTTTAGTGGGTTAAGCGATATCCCACAAAATGCGAAAGTAGCTCAGTTGGTAGAGCACAACCTTGCCAAGGTTGGGGTCGCGGGTTCGAATCCCGTCTTTCGCTCAAAGTTTGTTAATAATGTTACACTAAATCCTGGTAAATTATTTTGCCAGGATTTTTTTATGTCGCGAGAATTGGTTATATTAGTAATCTAATTAAAACCAATTAAATTATGTATGGTGAATATGTTACCCGCCTAGTTAATGGCGAATTAAAAAAATCTTATCTTCCACCTTTCGAGTGTAGAATGCCTTATCTTAAATTTACACGTATGGTGAGAGGCGTTACAGGCTTCTTCTATGACAACGGCGTACCTGTTAGATTGCGATTTAGACCAACAGAAGAATCACTAAACTGTCCATCAGGATGCATGCCAATCGTTGCTATGAGGCTTGAGGTGGTGTATAATGAATCTATAGTAGGTCACATCTACGTAAATAATAATATGATAGACACATATAATAGCGTCGACGTTAGAAAAATGGTGCTAGAATATCTAATGAAGCCTAATATTCAAATGAGAATTGAATTTGCTAATATGAGAAAGGCGTCTAATGAAGCCTATGAAATGGCATATTAATTGAAAAAAGTTTAATCTGGATTTTTTTATCTCAGAAATAATGCTTATATTAGTATAGTAATTAAAAGTTAATCATTAAAACAAACAACATGAAAAAATTATTCTTTTACGCAGTTAAACAATTAGACCTTAATGGGTACTGGATTGTAAAACACGGTCAAACAATGCAAGAAACTAAAGAAGCTGCTGAGCAATATGCGCTTAATGAAACTTTTGGTAAACTTAAAGCAAAGGCAAGTAAAGATAACATCATCTACTGTTTAGACGTTACATCAAAGGCTGAGCAAGATATTGCGGATGGTTTATATAAGGGTTCAGCACCATACTATGAAAAGTATGATGACTTTGCACGTGATCAAATCGTAAAAAGTGACATCCATACAGGGTATCATAGTTATAACCTACGTAACGAGCTTGGTGGCGGTTCACGAGAACTTCATACTTATGAAAATCAAGAAATCACATCTGAACAGTTAGATGACCAATGGATTCGCTTGATAAATGAGTTTCTTACAGGAAGTAAGAATAAAGCTAACTTTGCCCCTCGTAAAATGTGTCAAGTGCCTGCTATTGAAACCATCTCTGATTATATATTAAGCTTAGAAGCTTTAGGAATTCTTAAACTTAATCGTACACAGCGTCGTTTTCTTTTAAATGGTAAAATGCGCGTTGGTAAGTGTTTCATAACATACAAATCAGCTAAGCGTGCTGGATATAAGAAGATTCTTATCTTAACTTATAAGCCAGGTGGAGTTGCTGAAAGTTGGGAAGAAGATCTTGACCACGTAGATTTTAATGGTGCTCGATTCACTCTAGCTAAAGATATGGACTCTGTAAAGTTTGACGATAACTTTGATGGTATGCAAGTTATCTTTGCATCTTTTCAAGATGCGATCGGCGAAGACGGTAATAAAGCTAAATGGCAAGAAATTAAAAACCAACTTATCGATCTTGTAGTTGTTGATGAAACACACTACGGCTCTGATACACCTAAAGCAACTGATTTTCTATCATCCTTAAATTCTAAATTCGATCTCCACTTATCGGGTACACCGTTTAAAGCTTTAACAATGGGTAAGTTTGATGAGAGCCAAATTTTTCATTGGAGCTATATGGATGAACAACTTGCTAAAAAGAAGTGGGACTATTCAAATGGACCTAATCCTTATGAATATATGCCAACCTTAAATCTGATTCTTATGAAGTATGATAAAGACTTTATGGCTGAATGGAACAAACAATATACCGAAGATGAGAAACCTACAATGACAAAAATCTTTGCTAATAAGAATTTAACGTCATTATTCTTCGATAAGTTTGTTTCTCGTGGAGGTATTCTAGAGCAAGACAAATACGACATCAATCATGGTTTTTATCTTCTACCAGACGTTGCCTCATGTAACATGGCTGAAAAAGTTATGCGTAAAAACCCTAAGTTTAATGGATTTGAAATTATTAATGTTGCGGGTGATGGTGAAAACCGTATAGATTCGGTAAAGCAATCAATTCAAAAGAGTAATAAGTCTATTGTACTTTCTTGTAAAAGATTTGACACAGGTTCGACCGTTAAACAATGGGATTATGTTGTTATGCTAAGTAACTTACACTCTGCTGAAACATACTGGCAAACCGCTTTTAGACCAGGAACACCATGGTCAGATGGAGATAAGAAAGATATCTATGTTTTTGACTATGACTATAACCGCGTTTTAGAAGTTATAGGAGATTACGCAAAAGCGTTATCAGACAATTCACCAAAAGAAATGACTACTATCGTTCGAGAAATGCTTGCCACTATGCCAATACATTCATTCGGTGATGCTATTGAAACTAACATTGATGTCTTTGAAATAATGGAAGCATATAATCAAGACAAATCAGATAACTTTGCGTCTACTCGATTATTTGAAGAAACTGAAGTAACTGAAGATGTTGTAAACTATCTGCATGGCCTAAATGAAACTAATAGCTTTAAGTCTTCTCAAAAATTAGATGATGACGCTGAAAAAAATGGTAAGACACACAAGTCAACAAATACTGGTAAAAAGATAAAACTAACACCTAAAGAAAAGAATAACTTGGTTGCTAAAGCAAGAACTATTACAATCATGATTCCTCATATTACATTACAAACTAGAGGTGCTGTTAATTGTGTTGCCGATTTAGATAAGCATTCTGATTTGTTCGAAGATATTACAGGTAAAGATCTTGAAGGATTCAAAATGCTTTTGCAAACTGGATTTATTAACCGTGAAAAACTTGATGAAGCTATCGCTAAAATGAGTCACTACCAATGGTCTGATGAAATATACGAATTAGTTTAAAAATAATTGCCTTTATATTTTTTTATATCAAATAAAAGTGGTATATTAGTAGTATAATTAAAAGCAAGTAACATGACATCGATCGCAAGAAAACAAAAAAGAATATTTAAACGCAAATTAAAAGCATCAGGAAATATGATTAAGCCGAGCTATTTTAATGGTAAATATTTTAGGCAAACAGGAAAGCTACAACCATTTTCAGATACAGACTATTTAACGCCGATTCCACTTGTTAACGAAATGTGGGATATTTTTGCGAAACATTTTAAGAATAACATATATAATATTAAAGTTTTAGATCCATCTTGTGGACGCGGACCTTTTCTTGTAAAAGCATATGAAATTTTATTTAATGACATATATTGTGATATTGAAGATATTGATTTTAGAAATAAATTATGTATAGATAGTTTATACGGATTTGACATTGATATAAGATATGTAAACGTAACAATTCTTCAGTTAGAAGAAATACAAAAATATTATGGCGCAACTAAGATATTAAAACCAAATATATACAATAAAGATTTTTTAAATACAGACATTAATATGAAATTTGATATAGTTATAGGCAATCCACCATATAATTGGTCGTCCGACACTGGAGAAGATCAGAGACGAAATAATAGAGAAAACCTATGGTCCAGGTTTGTAATATATTCCTGGAAAAATCTTATTAAAGATGGTGGTTTTATTATGATGGTAACACCTAATACTTGGTTATCTCCTTCTACTGATTATTCAAAATTTAGAATATATGATTTAATGTTCTCGAATGATGACGCAAACCCAATACATGTTAATATTGATGAGTGCGGAAAGCATTTTAAAGTAGGTTCAACATTTAGTTATTATTTAGTACAAAATTCAAAAAATCAAAATAATTGCCACACTATAACTACAAATGGACAAGTTAATATTGATTATTCAAAATATGATTTTATTCCAAATAACTTTGATTCTATTTTAGATTCAATAATTAAAAAAACGTTTGATTTAAAATACGATAAATTTATTTTTAATCAAGTTGGCGTACCAACTCGAGGGGAGACGTTTGAACAATCACCTACTAAAACACACCCTAACTTAACATACCATACTAATTCTAAAAAAGGTTTAAAGGTATACTCTAGGCATATATCTAATGAAGCCAATACTAAAAAAATATTAGTTAATCTTAGTGGAATGTATAATCCAGTATTTGACTATACTGGAACTATTTCTCAATCTGTGATGAATATGGTGATGGATTGTAGTTCTAGTTCATTGATTGATTTAGAAAATTATAAAGTTATTTTAAATTCTAAATTATTCTATTTATTAATGAATGATTCATTTAGATATAATGGTTGGGTTAACGCTAAGATCTTACTTAAATTACCTAACATAAAATTTAATAAAAAAATTACTGAACTGGAATTTTATAAACAAGGTTTATCTTTAACCCAGGAAGAAATCAATTATATTGAAAATGCAGTTAACTAATTACATAGAACATGCTCGTAACAGAGAATACATGTCAGGTATCGACCGCAACAAACTCAGAGTTAAACAAACAGCTGAGGTCTTTACGCCTACTCCCTTAGTTCAAGAAATGCTTGACAAGCTTGAAGAGCAAGATCCTACGGTATTCTCAGATCCAGATAAGACCTTTTTAGATAACTCATGTGGTGATGGTCAGTTTCTTTCAGAAGTCATCATTCGTAAAATGGAAAGAGGATCCACATTTATTGAGGCTCTTTCAACAACGTATGGCGTTGAGTTTATGGAAGACAATGTATTAGAATGTCGTGCAAGACTAGCAGGTCCAAATCCAACTCAAGAGGTATTAGATATTGTAAACAACAATATAGTTCATCACGATGCTCTTACATACCATTATCAATTTGGTAAAGAAAAAGAAAGAGCATTATTCTGATATATAGATCAAATAAATAAATAAAAATCTATATGAAATACGTAAAATTATTCGAGTCATTCATCAATGAAAAGAATATAGTAGTTACTAAGATCGGCGATATATCTAATCTGCAAAAATTAGTAGATCAAGGAAAGGTGACTTATAGAGGTCTTGGGCTTGGTAAATTATACGATGATTTCTATAAGGCAGCTGGAGAAACTGGAACCAGAATAACAGTTAACGGTAAAGAATATTTTATAACTGATGCTGACTTTGAAAAATTAGGAGGCATTAAGAAGATAAGATTCTCTGCCCCTGCTAGAAGATAAAAAAGAATATTACAATGAAATACTTAAAATTATTTGAAGATTTTATCAATGAAGCTAAAAAAGATCTAGTCGCATTAGACAGCATTGGGGCTTTTATTGATTTAAAAACCGGGATGTTTCACCCGATGAAATTAAACGGTAAGCCAGATTTGGATCCAGGTATGGCTGTATTTATCCATGACGCTGATCACTATGAGATCATGGATCAAATTGACAAAGAAGACGAAATGATTTATCAGTCGGCCCTTAAGCAATTTCAAGATTAATTTTTGAAACTTTATTGGAGTACTCAATATAATCTATACCATACACATAGAATGATTGTAATACGATTGAGCTAGATGCATCAATCGATATTAAATTAAATGGCACACTTATCGGAATACAAATTGTACCCGAATTGAGATGTGCCATTTTTTATGCGTTAGAGTAAGTATAATTTTAAATCCAATATAATGAATCAACAACAAACAGAAACCTTTAGTCAAATTGAACGTAATCAATTTGAAATTGTAGAATTACTAGCTAATGTAGAGAAAGATTTAGCAATCGAGTTATACCGTAGAATCGACGATAACTTTAAACTTTTTATTGAACTATTAAAATCAGAAGAATAATTATGACAAACGAATACGTAACGTGGAGATGTCTATCAATTAAGATAGATGAATTATCAGATGTGTATGAAGAGCTTTATCACGGCGGAGGACGGGGTCAAGACGCACTAATTAATAATATGATCTTCATGGATCTCAATCCAACCGAAGAGTCTAGAAAAAGATCTAGACGACAAAAAATAAGAAGAGGAGGTTCACATGAACGACAAAATGAATGGGAAACTCTGTGCCACTTGCTAATGATTGTAGATCTTATCATGTATAAGAGAACAGGTTATGTTTCAGAGTTCTTATATATGAATTTTGATTCAGACGAAGAAATGAATAGGGCTGCTGAATACGATTTTAATGCGATCATATCAGGTGATCGAATCGAATTCACTTACACTTATGAGATTGAATATCCTGATAGATTTAAACCAACCACGTTTCAGAGCCAAAGATTTGTGGAGGACGGTGTACAGTTTTTATCATATCGAAAGGTTGATGGAAAGAATGAGTATGTCTGTCGAGTCTCAATCTCTAAAGAAGGATTCAGTGAGATTGCAGCTGAGATCATTGACAGTGGAGAACTGGATGCCCTAGATCAAAAAAATATTGCACTTTTTTAGTCCAAGATTTTTTTATGTCGCGGATTTTGCTTATATTTATATTATAATTAAAAGATTTTTAAACAAAATCATTTAATCTGATATAATCTATCAAATATATAAACATATAGATATTTTGTTTATATTGAAACAAAAAATGCATATATAGTATAATTACTAGCGATTTTGGTTTATTGGTCTATGGTGTAACGGTAGCACAAATGGTTTTGGTCCATTTAGTTGAGGTTCGAATCCTTGTAGGCCAACATAAAGATCTCTTTGGAGATCTTTTTTTGTTTATATTGAAACAAAAAATGCATATATAGTATAATTACTAACATTTAAATTTCACATTACTATGCAAAAAATTGGTATCGTTGGTCAGGGTTTCGTTGGATCGGCAGTTTACGAAGGGTTTAAAGACCATCATCAAATTCTACGCTATGACAAATACAATACAGATCGTTCAGATACTGATCTAGAAGGATTGGTAGAGAACTGTGATGTTATCTTTGTTTGTGTACCCACACCTATGATCGCTGAAACTGGTCAAGCTTCAATTCATATCGTTAAAGAAGTTGTAGAAGATATCGATCTTATTGCATCTGATTACGATAAGACACCAACATTGGTTGTTAAGTCTACTGTTCCTCCTGGAACTATTGACTATTTGAATGAATTAACTGAATATGCAGAAGTTACATTTAATCCTGAATTCTTAACAGAAGCGAATGCGGTTAATGATTTTAAAAATCAAAATCGTATTATCATCGGTACGACCGCAGGTTATGACGCAGAAGAAGTTGTTGAGGTTTTTGGTAAAGTTTTTCCAGATGTACATACTGTGGTATGTGATGCTCAAGAGGCTGAAATGTGTAAGTATGTTATTAATAACTTTCTTTCGGTTAAAGTTTCATTTGCAAATGAGATCTATGATATTTGTGAAGCCTATGGAATTGATTACACTAATGTGACTGATTTGGCTAAGCTCGATACTCGCCTTGGAAATTCACATTGGATGGTTCCTGGTCCAGATGGAGATCGTGGATTTGGTGGCCATTGTTTCCCTAAGGATCTTCAAGCAATTAATCATATTGCTGAAGTTGCTGGCGTAAATGCAAATGTTCTTAAAGCAACTTGGAAAACAAACAATCAAGTTCGTAAAGATCGCGATTGGGAATCACAAGAAGGTAGAGCTATTATTAGCCAATCATCAACTAAAAAATCGCTTTTTGCAAGGTTGTTTAGTTAAACTTTTTATAAGTGAAATATATAAATAACATGAAAGACGTACTATTATTCTGGCCAAGATTTATTCAAGAAGCTTGGTTTAATTTAAAATATTATCGTGCAGTAAAATCAATTCAGCCTGAACTCGAAGAAACAAATCTTCGAGTTGACTGGATTGGTCGAATTTACACTGTCATTAACTTAGAGGGTGATATTACAAAGCAACCCGAGGTACTTCAACAATCTTATGTATTTCAACAACTAGGACCTATTAATACTATTCTAGTTAAATACGGTTTATCAAACGATGCATTCCCTGAAATCACAAGACTTTCAGAAGAATCATATTTAATCGTTCTATATCCTGATAACGATTATTTCAATATTTACTCATTTATTAGAAATGTCCTTTTTGCAGGACTTGTAGTTAGCGCTGTACTTCTTGCACTTAGGTTTATACCTTCGTTTTAATGCAAGAATCAATTAAGAGAGTTCAACGAAATGGAATGCGATATTATCAAGTCTCTAAAGGAGGCGAGATTCTAGGAGAGTTTCCATCAATTACCACAGTTTTAGGAGGAACCAGTGATAAATCTGGTTTAGAGAAATGGAAGAAGAGAATAGGTGAGGCAGAAGCCAAACGTATTAGTGAACTTTCAATGAATCGAGGAACGGTGATGCATCGTTTAATTGAACTCTATAAACCGCTAGAAGGAGATAAAGCCTCAAGACTAGAGCAACTACGAGAATTAGCAGCTAAAGATAAAGAGATTAATCAATACTCAGGTGAAGAGGATGGTGAAATTTGGTTAGCTGCAGGTTGGGAAATGTTCATGAAATTCTATATGAACTCAAGTCAATATTTTGATAGAGTGAAACGTGTAATTGAAGCAGAGACATTTCTATGGTCTGTCAAGGGTGGAGGATATGCTGGAACAGTAGATAATATCTCAGAAATGGTAGATGGTCAGGTTCTTGTAATTGATTATAAGAACTCTAGAAGACCAAAACGAGAAGATTGGGTACAAGATTACTTTGTACAAGGATCTGCGTATTTCATAGCATTTTGGGAAAGAACTGGAATTAAACCAAATGGAGTTGAAATTTGGATTGCAAACGAAGAAGATTCAATTCCACAAACTTTTACACTCACCGAGAAAGACGTTAAATTCTACTTTACTGAATTTCAACGTCGATTAAAAAAGTTTAAAGAAATTTACTCTTAAATTTTTTTATCTCAGTATTTATTGTTATATTTACTTATCATTAATAACTACAGAATGAAATTTGATATCGAACATCTAAACTTAGAGTATTTAGCATGGACTGTAAGCTGGGGTCAAGGTCGTAATGATCAAGATCTTCGTTTTGGTCAATACTTAGATTGGAAGTACGATTTAAAACTACATTTATCAGATCGAAGTGTAGGTCTTTTTTATGAAGAAAAAGTGGATACAGTATACCACAGTATTTTAAGAGTAATGTTAAATAACGCAGAAAATGAATAAGAATCAAAGAAAAACAGAAGATGCATGGCAAATCCTACGAATTCAAGGTGAATTTACTAAAGGATTTGATACGTTTAACGAACTAGACGTTCCTTGTGTTTCCGTTTTTGGAAGTGCTAGAACTAAAGTTGGAACTAAATGGTACGAAGAGGCAAAACTATTCGGTAAGTTAATAGCTTGCGAAGGGTTTGGTGTTATTACAGGAGGTGGTCCAGGTATTATGGCAGCAGCGAATCATGGAGCAAAAGAAGTTGGTGGTAAAAGTATTGGAATTGGAATTGAATTACCATTTGAAGCAGGTATGAACAAATATGTGGATCTTGGTGTTGAGTGTAGATACTTCTTTACGCGTAAAGTTATGTTTCTTAAATATTCACAAGCCTTTATTATTTTTCCAGGTGGCGTCGGTACTCTCGATGAGTTATTTGAAGCACTCACTCTTGCACAGACGGGTCATAATATTAAATACCCTATTGTATTAGTTGGTAAAGAATTCTGGGGAGGTCTTATTGATTGGATTAAAGAAACTCTTGTTTCATCCGGAAGAATGAGTGAAAAAGATCTTGATCTATTCCGCCTTGTTGATAATGCACATGATGCATGTGAAAAGGTTGTTGAATTCCACGAAAAATACAAATCAAATTCAAACGATACAAATTTTTAATATGAAAAAGAACAAACAATTTTTATACGATTATCTTAATGCATTTTCACCAGTTGCACAAGAAACTGAAGGTCAAGGTGTTTGGGTTGATTACATTTCGCAATATGTTGATGAAGTTAAAACTGACGCATATGGAACTTCTTATGGAATCTTGCGAGGATCTTCTAATAAGAAAAAACACAAGGTAGTTATTGAAGCACATTGTGACGAGATTGCATGGATTATTACACACATTGATACGGATGGTATGATTCGAGTAAAACGACATGGTGGTAGCGATAATATGATTGCACCTTCTAAAACGGTAATGATTCATACTCACACTGGTCAAAAACTACGTGGTCTTTTTGGATGGCCAGCGATTCATACTCGTGAAAAATACACTTCAATGGGATATGATCAACATGAGCTTTGGGTTGATATGGGTCTAAAGGATAAAGAAGCGGTGTTAAAGTCAGGTGTTGAAGTTGGAAACTTAGTTACATTTGATACTCAATTAGAAGAGATTGGGGACTACTATGTTGGACGATCATTAGATAATAAGATTGGTGGTTATATCATCGCTGAAGCGCTTAGAAAGATCAAGGAATACGGTGTACAACTACCTTATGATTTATATGTTGTAAACTCCGTACAAGAAGAAGTTGGTCTTTACGGTGCTAAGAAGATTGCTAAACATCTTCAAGCAGATTTGGCATTAGTACATGATGTTTGTCATAATACTAATACACCTAAAATTGATAAAGCAAAGGACGGTGATAATAAGGGTGGACTTGGACCTTGCTTAGAGTATACTGCACAGAATCATCGTAAAATCAATGAGATGTTGCGAGACATTGCAAAGAAAAAGGATATTCCATTACAGTTAACGGTTGGTTCATATGGTAATGATACGATGGCATTCTTTTTAGAGAATACGCCAACTGCAATTCTTGCAACTCCATTGAAATATATGCATACTACGGTTGAAATGGCGCATAAAAAAGATGTTAAAGCGGCAATTAAACTATATGTTGAATTTCTTAAAGATTTGACCCCAAATCAAATTGAAAAGATTAACAACAGAAAATAAGATATATACATATAACTAAATAAAAAATAGTTTAAATCATGAATAAATTAGATACATTTTTATCGAAACATGGAATGAAAGTAGTTATCGCATTATTGCTTTTAACTTATTTCAAATCATGTTCTGTAGATTCTGAAGTTACTTTAATTAAAAAGGAATTTAGAGCGCAGAAAGAAGTAATTGATGCGTTACCTACAAGAACTGATGTTAAGATCGAAGGTCTTAAAGTTGAAAAGCGTATGATTCAAGCAACTGATCGTAAAATGCTTGACGTACAAAGACAAAATGCAATTGAGAAAGAAATCTCTGAATTGCAAGGAAAATAAACATTAACACATGGCTAGTAAAAGTAAAATAGTTAGTGGGTTTATTATTGGAACTTTCGTTTCTTTATATTTACTCGTTTCTATCATCTCAACAATCCACGTAATTGATTTCTTTGAACTTTCTAATCCATATTGGTTAGCAGTTTCATTAGCAATTGGATTCGAAATTGGTGCAGCTGCATCACTTGCATCTTTGATTACATTGGATAAAATGAACAAGACGATTGTTTGGGCTCTATTCATTACAATCACTGCAATGCAAATGCAAGGTAATATGTACTATGCATTTAAGAATTTACATGATTACACAGGATGGGTTGAGTTATTCAATCTAATTGAATGGGAACCGCTTGCACAGAAGAGATTGTTAGCATTTGTTTCAGGTGCAATCTTACCTCTTGTTGCATTAGGATTCATTAAATCATTAGTAGATTATATTAAACCGGATGAAATTCGTGAATTATCTAATACAGAACTTGAGGAAGTTGCTTCAGACATTAATGAAGCAACTAAAAAAAAAATCTAACGATTTAGTCGAAGAAGAGAACACTGAAGGATCTGACATTTACTCTGAAGAAGATCTTTCAGCATGGGATGTTACTTTATCAGATGGTTTAGATGAACTATCCGACGAAGAGGTTGATGAAATCTTACAGGGTGAAATCTTTGTCGTAGAAGATGAAGATGAAACTCTTGAAGATTTTACAGAAGATGAGATTCAAAGTTTAACTAATGAGATTCCAGAAGAGGTTGAAGAACCTATCGAGGAAATATTAGATACAAACGAAGAAGGTGAATTTGTTTTCGAAGAAGGTCCTTACACGTTTGAAACGGATGAAGAAGTTGCTGAAATTGAATCTAAACAAGAGGATCTTAACGTAGGCATGGGTTCTCCGGTGGAAGAGGTTACAGAAGCTCCTACTCAACCTATTAGATTAGATGAAAAGCAAATTGAAGTTGAAGATCCTTTAGCTTTTAGAAAGGGTCCGTTATGGCAATATCGTACTAATAATAGAAAAAATGACTAACTCATTTAAGTTAGAAAAACCTTACATAATCAAAAAGATCGAGCCAAGTGCATTTAAAACAGCGCTTGGCTCGACTTATCAGACTGCGTATCGTTTATACTTAATAACGAATGGCATTAAAGAAGTTCAAACTTTTTTAGAATCTTCAAACGAAGATTATTTTGTAACGGCCCTTATTAAAACTGAAGCTGCAGTTGCTGGAGAAGCAAAGAGACAAGTTTGGGCAGTGAAACATTTACAACCCCTATTATATAAGAAACCAAGATACACCGTTAGATGTAGTGTAACTGATAAGAAGACTAATAAAACAATTTATAAATGCGAATTAACTTCTTCTAATCAGGATGTAATATACTCACAGGTTCAACAATGTATTGAAGATTTAAATGAAATACTATGAAAGCTATAATTAAACTAGGAGATAAGGGAGATGCTGTTAAACAAATACAGAAGGCTCTTGGAATTAAAGCAGATGGTGATTTTGGACCAAACACTCTAAAAATGGTCAAATTATTCCAAGCTAGTCATGGTCTTATGCCAGATGGTGTAGTTGGACCAGTAACTCAAAAACTATTATTTAAAGAAGTAGAAGGTTTTGAAGAAAAATTAGACACTGAAGTTACTGAAATGTTATTTGATACTGTTTTATTGGATTCTGATGAATTTATATCAGGCCCTAATAAACCTGAATGGTTATTCTTACATCACACTGCAGGATGGAACAATCCCTATAATACTATCGCAAATTGGAATAATGACTCAAGAGGTAGAATAGCAACCGAGTTCGTAGTAGGAGGTAATTCAATTACTGGAGATTCTATGTATAATGGTAAAGTCGTAAAGTGTTTACCGGATGGAGCTTGGGCTTATCACCTAGGAGACGTCAAGTCATCCGAGATGATTCGAAATTCAGTTGGTATTGAATTATGTAACTTTGGAGGTTTAACACCAGTGGGTCTTGGATTTAAAACCTATACAGGTCAATTAGTAAATGAGAGCGAGATCTGTGATCTAGGGTATGAGTGGAAAGGTTATCGATACTGGCACAAATACAGTGAAGCTCAAATTCAAGCAACTCATGAACTTATTAAGTTCATTGCACAACGAGATGGAATAGACATCTGTGCTGGATTAGTTGAATGGATTGAAAAAGATCCAATGACTGCATTCGATTATCGATTAAACGCTAGTCAAGGAAAGGTTAAAGGAATGTTAAGTCACTCAAACGTTAGAAAAGATAAACTCGATGTAGCTCCGCAACCTTTATTGATAAAAATGTTGAAAAGTTTGTAAACAAATCTAAAACTCTAAGTATAATAATCACTAGTTAAATAAATTAATTTTAAAATTATGTCACAAGAAACACAAGAACAAGTTCAGGAGCAAACGGCTCCAGTATTTGAAGAAGTTGCAAACATGACTTCTGAGCAAGCAGTTAACATTTTGGTGCAAGCTGCTCAATTGGCTCAACGTTCAGGTAACCTTACCGTTCGTGATTCAGTTATGCTCGCTAAGGCAATTAATACTGTATTGCCAGGCTCATTGTAAGATTTTAAATAATCTATACTATAGGTCAGAACATATATATGTTCTGACCTTTTTTATTTCTATGGGATCTGACTGATATATACATAATATTAGATTACCAAATTAAATATTTAATATTATGAGAGATATTATTGATAAGTTCTGTGATTGTTTTCCAAGCATTTCGTTTGAAATCACAGTTGAAAAAATTAAACATCAGCTCTCGCTTGATAGCATATCTACCGGTGAAAGAGAAATTCTAAGAATGCTAAATGAAGCTCAAAGACAATTAGCTAAAATTAAGAAGTTACATAAGAGTGGAAAGGCAAGCGCCGAAGAAGTGTTTGATTATGAATGGAGAGTTCATGAATTAGAAGAAGAGTTAAATCGATTCAATAATGCTAACGAACCAGATGACCTTGAAGATCTCGTATAAACAATTTCTATATTTTTAGTATAAGACTTTATATACCTAATATAATTTACATGAATCTTTTAGATCAACAATACCAGGAATTACTTCAAGATATTTTAGATAATGGCGTAAAGAAATCTGATCGTACCGGAACTGGAACTCTTTCAGTATTTGGTCGTCAAATTCGTCACAACATGGCAGATGGTTTTCCTTTGCTAACTACTAAGAAGATGGCAGTCAAAACTATGATGACTGAACTGAAGTGGTTCTTAAAGGGTGATACTAACATTAAGTTCCTTGTAGAAAATGGTTGTAACATTTGGAATGGTGATGCTTATAAGAATTATAGAAATAAGTTTGAACCAGCCCCTTATCAATTTACTCCAGATACAATGGAAGAATTCATCAACAAAATCAAAACAGATGATGAGTTTGCTAGAGAGTGGGGTGAATTAGGTCCAATCTATGGTAAGCAATGGAGACATTGGTTTCAATATGATAGAAGCGTTAATGGAATATATGTAGATCAAATTAAAGAATTGATCAATGGTCTTAAAAAAGATCCAAATGGTCGTAGACATATTGTAAGTGCATGGAACGTAGGAGATCTTCAGCACATGGCATTACCTCCATGTCACTATGGATTCCAGTGTTATCTCGCTGATGGTAAACTATCGCTAATGTGGAATCAACGATCTGTTGATACATTCTTAGGTCTACCTTTTAATATTGCGTCATACGCAACTCTACTTGAATTAATTGCAATTGAAATTGGAGCAGAACCAGGAGAATTAATCGGTAACTTGGGCGACGTTCATTTATACTTAAATCATTTAGAACAAGCTAAAGAACAAATATCAAGAGAACCGTATATTCTTCCTACAATTGAATTTAGCGATATTGAAATATTGAAAGGTGACTTTCAATATAAGATTAATGATTATCTATCACATCCTAGTATTAAAGCACCTCTGAGCAATTGACGGTGATATATATTGTATGAGATTTATTAAACCATTCAGTCATTACGCTTTAGATAGAATTGTACACTCGGTTTCTCCTAAAAAGAAGCATGCAAAAAGACTTGCAACTCCATTAGCTAATGATAAAATACTTGCAGATCCAATGGATGCTCCAGTTGAGATTCCACCTGCAAATTCAAGTGAAGAGGTTAAAGCTGAATTAATTACTATGGATTGTATGATTGATTCGTTAGGAACTGAAGAACAGGCAAAAATGGTTTCAAAATACGATGAAGATTTTCATGCTGATTTTCAAAAGATCGTAGAAGATGCGGGTTATTTATATCCTAAACAATGGTTAGAAGAATTAGTTGTTGAAGCAGCTGAGGTTATTATTCGTTTAAAATATAGATTTAATAGACCTAGACCATATGAATTAGCACCAGTACTTGGAATTGATTTAAAATATGATGACACTAACACTGCTAAAACTCCGAGCTTCCCATCTGGACATGCTGCTCAATCTACATTAATGGCATATGTTCTATCAGAATTATACCCTGATCTAAAGATAGATTTATATGATACAGCAGATGAGGTTGCTTATTCGAGATTTATTGGTGGTTTGCATTTTCCATCAGACTTAGAATATGGTAAGATTATTGGAAAATGGCTCGGTGAAAGAACACTTCTCAAAGATTTAAAATCAAATACATTAGAACAAACTGAAACGATTGCAGGTGAAATGATCAAACCTAACGTTTCTCCAAATCCAGCGCAACAAGGTTCTAAAGAAGATGATAGATTACTAAGAATTAGACAGTTCAAAGGAACTGTACAGGATTATAAAGATTATTGGGATGACAGAATATCGAGAGCTGATTGAAATACTTATTGGTAAGTGGGGATGGTTACTTGGTGCTGGTATTTTCTCTATTGCGTTTAAAGATGCTATTGCTTCTACATGGCAAGGTATAAAGTTTTTATGGGGTAATGATTTTAACGTTGACGATATCGTCTGGATTAATGGTGTTAAGAAAGCTAGAATTGTAAGACAAGGTATTTACAAGACTACATTTTATCTATATGATCATGGTAGAAAGTTTATCGTACCGAACGATAGAATCTGGAGTTTACATATTGAAAAAGATTTACCTAAGGCTGAAAAAAGTACAGAAAATTAATAAACTTTTTCATAAGTTTGTATATATAAATAGTAGTAATAATTCTGCGCATCCAAAAAAATTTTAAAGAGATGGAATCTATTAACGAAGTTAGCCTATCTTCGCTAAATGATCCAAGAAAAGAGGAACTGTTAAATAATAGTCAACTCATTGATAACACAATTGGTGGTATCTGGGAAGAGATGAACTATTATGAGTCAGAAGATGATGACTTGGTCCTATTTGGTGTTGGCGGCCCAGCCTAAAACTTAAATGCAGTCTTTATGGCTGCATTTTTTATTTAGATATATAGATTATAAAAATAAACTAGAATTAGCATGAATTTCAATGAATTTTTAAATGAAAAGGTTACTGTCCTAGATAATAGATATGTTAGATCACATGGTAAGGCTCCAAAGGGTTGGGGTAAGTGGATGTTTTCCTATGATGAAAAAGGCAATGATTATTTTGAAATTCCAGGCTCAATGAGTTACACTGATGCTAAAAAATGGGTAATGGATAAAGCCAAAGAAGATGGTAAATCCTATGTTTATGTAATGGAAGGTGCTAAACCAGCCGGAGCTCCAGATTGGCACGATTCAGATGCACCAGATGCTGAAGGTCGCTTCAAAGAACTAGGTATTAAAGATCTTGCAGCTTGGTTGATCAAGACTAGAGATAAAGATCTTAGAAAGATTACAGGTTCTTTAAATCAACAAATCGTTTTTAATAGAGGAGAAGACAAAGAATACGCTGATAAAATGGAAAAGGTCCGTAAAGAAGTTTACAGACAATTAGGTCGTGAAGATTTATTAGAAGCGTATAATATCAATAAGTATTCTCCTAATTCATACGCTGAAAAAGTTGCTAGTGGCGTAATGTCATTTGAAGATGCTCAAGAAGAATCAGGTTTACCGTTTACTCTATTAATGAAACTTGTTAAAAAGATTGATAAAGCTTTTAAATTATCTTTTGAAAATAATGAGGTTGAAGAAGAATCTAATGAAGTTAACGAAAAGATGAAAGTTATCATGAGAAGTCTTTTGATGAAAATGATTCCTAGTGCATTTGGTCCTTCAAGTAGTGTTTCAATGAGAAAAGAATTAGAAGCAGCAATTGCAGCAGCAATTACACCGGTATTAGTAAAATATGACTATGTAGTTGAATCAGAGGTTAGTGAAGAAGAAGGTAGAGATACTTTAGCTGAATTAAATGAAATGACATTAGGTCAACTTGAAAGAATTGAAGATTATGCTGAAATGATTGCTGAAAGAATGGAAGGTGGTCAAGAGTTAGAGTCTTGGATGTTCTCACAAATCACAGTTGCGCTAGAAAATTTAAACTCTGTTCATGATGCAATGGATGGAGATGATGGCGTTGAAGAAGGATTCACAATGAACAATCATATTCTACAAATTAACGATATTATCAATGAAAAGGCAGAGGGCAATAGAGGCCCTATCGATAATCCTGACATTGAAAAAGCTCTTAAAACAAAAGCAGAAGAGAGCGGTATAAAAATTGGCCTACTTCGAATTGTAATGAGAAGAGGCATGGATGCCTGGAATAGATCACATTATGAAGGAACAACACAAGAACAGTGGGGTTATGCTAGAGTAAATGCATTTATTGAGAAAGGTAAAGGAACTTGGGGAGGAGCAGATAAAGACGTTGCTGCCGAAGTTAAAAAGTAATAGAGTAATCCAATAATGGACTCTATTGATAAAAATAACTATTAAACTATGGATTTTATTGAAATGATTGGTTTAGGTGTTATTCTTGCAGTTGGTGTACTTGTAGTTGTACAATACATTAAGTCTAAAAAGAATAAATCCACAGGTTATGTTGCTAAGCCAGGTGATGGAATTTCTATTCCTTATGACTTACCAGTAGATGAAGAACCTGTAAAACCTAAGAAAAAACCAAGACCATTGGATGAAGATTTTGTAGATGGCGATGGTCCAGCGGACTTATTAGACCCAGAACAACCTTCTGAAATTGACAACGGTGTACTTACTCCACCAAAAAAGAAAAACTTTTTGTAAAATAGATGAGCCTGGATTTTTTTAATTCAGGCTTTTTTATTATATTTACTTAAGTTAAATAGATAAATATAGTATGAAATATATTCTAACATTGGAAAAGTATCAATCATATAAGGATTACGAAACTGGTCGTTCTAAGTGGGGTTCACCTGCTGATATTGAAGAAGAAGTTCGTATGCTTATAACTAATACTACATATGGAGATATTGCTAAACGAGTAAGCGATATTAAATTTGAAGATCAATCCACTGATAAAGGTATCAAATGGGAAGTTACGCTCAAAGGAGATGGAACTGATACTATTCATTTATACAAAATCGGTAATTGGAGAGGCCAGTGGGAATGGTATTTAAATAAGAAAAAATCTACACAACAGGACATTATCGATTATCTTCAACAGAAATATATGTCTAAGGTAGAAGTGTTCCTAAGAGCTGTGAGAGGTTATGATTATTATGCAGAATATATCGATAATGGTGCACAATACCGTAGAGCTAGCGATAATAATAAGAGAATTGTAGATTTATTTAATAATCTTAGTTCATCTGAAAAGAAAGAAGCCTTAAAAGAACTTCAAAAAGGAGATAATAAAGATAAGGTTTCTTCAATATTTAAAATCTGATTATATCCCATATAGGTAACAGTCGTAATGTTTTAACGTGATATATAATATAAACGTTAAAAAGACTTCGTTACACACTAATGGACCAGGATAAAACACCTAAAGAATTAATAGAGGATATGTACAACTTATTCGCTACGTTTAAGCAGCGAATGGAAGATCCTAATTTTATTCAGATTGAGAATTCACTTTCTCAATTGGTAGAAGCTCAGGCTGAAATGAAAGCCGAGTTAAAAGAGATGAAAAGACAACTCTTAAATCCATATGATGGCGTTATCGTTGAAACTAAAAAGAATACGGACTTTAGATTAGAACAAGAGGCTAAAAAAGAGATAGATTTAGCCATTCTTGAAGAACATAAGTCTTTAGTTAGATGGAGATCTAATATTACTAAAGTTGCCGTCGCTGTGTTAACTTCTATTGGTGCTATTATTGCGTTTTTCTTAAACAAATATTTTGGCCTATAATGATAACTGATAGAATATCACTAAATTTAGCATACATATATCTTTCAAAGTTTCAATCTAATGAAGGTCCTATTTCTGATATTTTACTCAGAAAAACCCTATATGATTATCCTGGAACTAAGTTAGAAACTCGCTTTTCGAGTTTATCTGATTTTAAAACATGGATTGATCAAGTTGCTCCTATGAAATCTTTCATAGATTTAGAATGTTTTCCATTAGCAATCTATGAACTAATGAGTTTTACAGTAACAAAAACGATTTATGGAGTTGATAGTACGACTTCTAATAAAAATGTGGTTTCAAATGATAATAGATTATTTAAAACCAATAGTGATAATATTAATACAGCAAGTTTACTTCTCTTTAATGATACTAAAGAATCTTATATGAAATTCTTTAAGGATCTATTAAAAGAATTTAATGAACTTAAACTAGATGAATACATACTAATTCAAAGAGAGTATATTGATTGTAAATACATTGAAGTATACTTTGAAAAATCATTAGCTGCTCTTGAAGCACTATACATACAATATAAAAATAGAAATTAATAAATATGCCACAGAATCCACTACCACCAAATCAAAGAGGTGATCAAGGTATATACCAACCTAATTATCCAAAAGACAACTCTCCTAAAAGAGCTCTAACACATACTCAAATGGATTATAACCTTGATTTAATTGGTCAGGTTATTAAGGGTTATAGAGTCATGGGTACAGGCCCACAGGGCACTATAGATCCTTCGAGTGATGTTGAAAAAGTATTAAAGTTATATCAAGTAACTATTGGAGACACTGCTTTAATCGAAGCCGGTGCAATTGTAGATGACTATGTTTGGATTCCTTCTGTTGGTGGTACAGGTGGAGGTGCTCAAGGTTATCAGGGTTATCAAGGTGCTCAAGGAGCGCAAGGTACTCAAGGTGTTGCAGGAACTGGAGCTCAAGGTGCCCAAGGAGATCAGGGTATTCAAGGAGACCAGGGTTTACAAGGTGATCAAGGTCTTAAAGGTGATCAAGGTTTAAAGGGTGATCAAGGTATTCAAGGTGACCAGGGTTTACAAGGCGATCAAGGTATTCAAGGTGACCAGGGTTTACAAGGTGATCAAGGCCTTAAAGGCGATCAAGGCCTTAAAGGTGACCAGGGTTTACAAGGCGATCAAGGTATTCAAGGTGATCAAGGCCTTAAAGGCGATCAAGGCCTTAAAGGTGACCAGGGTTTACAAGGCGATCAAGGTATTCAAGGTGATCAAGGTCTTAAAGGTGATCAAGGTTTAAAGGGTGATCAAGGTATTCAAGGTGACCAGGGTTTACAAGGTGATCAAGGTATTCAAGGT
>OCVQ010001119.1_pt1 | contig 21480 bp, 34 predicted proteins | sample 1539061 | NCBI WGS metagenome assembly OCVQ01 (sample SAMEA3355526, study PRJEB22509) | marine metagenome | biome: marine; feature: river plume; material: water | place: USA | collected 2010-08-08 | depth 0.5 m | reverse complement strand
TGGTCGATATAAGTAGCTTTAATTTGATTTACCATTTTCCATCTCTCACTTTCCAGTAAACCCAGCACTGAGCACAATGCCCTTCCCCAAGCAGGAAGTCAATGAGCCATACAAGGTTTAGTTTCCCATCTTTCTTCCACTGCCAATTCCTAGCAGAGAAAGTTTGATTACTACTACCACCAGTCACGACATTAATCCACACTGAGGTTGCGATTCCAACTCTTTCGACATACTTGAATAGCCTACCAAGTCGTGTCATATAAAATACCCTTAGTCTGTAACCCCAAGAACCACTTCAACTCACGCTCAAGTGTGGATACATCCTCAGTGGGGTCTTCCCAAAGGGTAGCATCAATTTCCCTCTGTAGGGTATTGCACATTTCGTCTACGGGGATTAGTCGGGGATCGTGTTTCATTTTGTAACCCTATCTGTATGGTGTGTTGTTGGTGTAGAATAGGTGATCCCCTACCAACCCGTCAAGATCATAATGATCCGCCCAGAATGGCCCCACAGCGGTCGTGTGGTAGTGGGTTGAGGTAATACCTAGGCGATACCCCTCAAGCACCTCACTTGCCACCCTCTTGGCCCTCTTAGAGGCTCTGGTGGCCTTCTTAGGTAGACGGTCTGGTTTCCCATCGTGGGTGAAGGAGAACTGTCTACCCTCGAACACGACACCACAAACTGTGTCTGGGTAGCGGCTGTCTTCCACTCGGTTCATAATGACCTCTGCTACGGCGAATTGACCGTCTAGTGGTTCACCCCTAGCCTCGAAATAGACCGCTACTGCCAGACACATTAATGGACTCATGAGAAGGTAAACTCCTTTGGGACGGTGCTATATACTCCAAAACTGAACAGGGTGATGGTTCCTTGCTTTATTTTTACTTCTGTGCCACTCATTTGATTTCCACCACCTTATCAGCAAAGAATGATTTCCACTGGCTGGAGGCAATCTCCCAGATAGCCACCTGACCCCGTGCTCGCATAGCTTCACCTTGGGCCAGACCCTTCTCCGAGCCAACCATCTGGCTTGTAGGCTTGAACATCCCATTAACGACACGCTCAGTGCCATCTTTCTTTAGGAAGCGGACAGTGGCAATCTTAGAACCTTTACCAGCAACCATGCACTTCACTTGTTCTTGGGTAAGCATTGGAATCCTCCGTTGATGCTTTAGTTTCTGTTTAAGAAGGTGATCCTTTAGGGATCATATTTCCTTGTGACTGTAAGTGTTATACGATACGAATCGGTCATAGTCAAGCACTTTTAGTTCAACCTGACAGTATTTTTGCAGTTTATCTACGATAGCTTCTGCCTCCGACAGTGTGTAAAGTTTACCTGTCTTGAGAGGGTAGATGTATCGTAGGGGAACCCCATCCCCATCACGACGGGGTTCCAATCTCACCATAGCTGCAACGTATATTCTCATGCTCTTTCCTTAAACGGTGACAATTCATCAAGCTCCTGTCGATACTTCTCGTTCTCCAGCAACTCCATCAACTCATAGAGGCTGTCCTTAATACCGTCAAGCTCGAAGGAAACATCAGAAAGACTTTCGCACAATTGATTGATACGATCCTCCTTAGTGCCTTCATACTCATTATAAATATGTCGTTGAGCATCCTTCTTGGCATAGGATGCCTTGTTGATAACGACACCAAGCTCTCTGATAATCTCTTCTAGTTTCATTGTGTTACCTCTGATTTTGCATTTCCCAGTTTCTCTTTAACTAGGGTCTCTCCTTAATTTCCACTGTGGGGGTTTCTATAGAATCACCTTACCAATTTCCACTGATGGGGTCAAGCATTAATTTCCACTGGAGGGGGGTGGCCCTTAATTTCCACTGGAGGGGGTCTGGCAAATTCTTGTTGCGATTCATTCTTATATTCCGTTTCTTGCATGTTAGCGTAAACATCACAAAATGTTACAGACGCAACGTCACGCTTGACTCTTGTTTTGTGACATTTTTGTCACTGATTCGCATGTGCCGTCCTCCGGTGTTTTTTGCGAGCGGCGCAGACAACTGCGACACCCCAAGGGCCGATTCGAATTTGACCTAGAATAGGGCGATTCCCGAGTTGATGACAACCCCAAAACGACACCCTATCCAAAAGGATGTAAAGCTGTGTTTCAACTTATTGGGGTAAGTATTGACCCCTACACGAATCACTGTCATACAGGGTGCATCGGAAGCGAGGACGTGCCTACCGCAGCCCCTACCGCCCACCCGATAGAGGCCCCCACCCGCACGGGTGTGCAGCGCCTCGCCTGACTGGTAGGCCAGCGCCCACCACCCGGTGAGACCCCCAAGCGGGGCTTAGATCCGGAGCCAAGCGCTGATCTGGTTTCCAGCGGGTTCAACGTATCAGGCTGATGTGGCCTGACTGATGATGGCCCAACACAGGGCCGAAACGCTGAACCCCCTGACCTGAGGAACCGACCCCATGACAAACCGTCAACGCATTAATCAACGCAACCATCAAGAGGTTATCATGTGCCTAGCTGCAAGCGTTCTTGCGGTCACAATCACGGCGCTTTTGATCATGGCCGCACTAGTCTGACACAATAAACAAGTAAAGGAGCAAACTATGGCCTTTTTCATATTCTCTTTCGCATTCCTTGGCGCTGCGGGTTTACTAGCGCTTATCCTTGAAACACTAGCAGGAGTCTAAATCATGCAAGAATATATCGGAAACTATCTAATTGAAGAGATGACAGGTAGGAGCAAATTTGCGTTTTGGGTTTTTGTAAACAACGGGGGAGAATACTTTGAATATGTGGCCCAAGAATATTTCCACACATATGAGGACGCCCTAGATTGGGTCCAGAGACAGGAATATTGAGATGACAATGATCGCACTGGTTTGACACAATACCTTAGCTTGAAAGGCTCACACCATGGCTTTTTTCGTAGTAGTAGGAATCTTTTTTGCGGCAATGGCGCTTGGCGCTTTCGCCCTTGAATATGAGCAACGCCCGGCACGCAAGCGCCGCAGCCGAAGAAACTGAAAGGAACCGACACCATGACATCACGCATCATCACCAAAGCCCAAGCCCACGATATGGCCAATCAACTGGCCAGCATGGGCGGCACGAAAGAAACGACAGAAACCGGAATCGTTGTGAAAGCCCCCAACGGCAAGATAGCTTTCCGGGCAATGATCGGCACAGATGGCACCATGCTTGCCCGGTGGCCTAATGGCCTGTTTGATGAGGTGGCATCATGAGAACCCTTGCCCTTTGGCTCATCGCAGCCTGCGCTCTCGCTCACACTGTGGCGATTTACGAAACCGAAAAGGGTGGCACGGCCATCTGGGTTGGCAATTTTGGCTATGCTTTCGAGGATGACACCCAATGAACCCCTACATCGAAACCAAACGCAGCCTTGCAATGGCCATCGACGCTTTGGCCGACCCTATCGCCAACGCTGAAGGCTGGTATCAGGCCCATCTGCTCGACGTGCATGAGAGGCTTTATCGGCTTTGGGAAACTGAGTCAGACGCAGCCCAATCGTGGGAAAGCGAAAGGCCCCGTCGAGAGGCTGAAATCAGGCTCGCCCATCACATCGAACACGACACCCTCGACCTATACTGAAAGGGCACCCAATGACCATCACCATCACCAGAAATCACCAGCCTTACACGATAGAAACGTGGGTGATTGAATCTCACAGCCCGGTCACAGCCAGCGACAGCGACCCCGATTGGCTCAAATCACGAGCCGCCAAGGGTTGGGTCAATGTCAAAGGCCGCATTATCAATTCGACCACCACCAGCCGACTCTTTCATGCCTCAGCAACCCGCACCATCGATGAGCAACCCCTCAGCGACCAAATGCCTGCCAAATATCTGGTCGAGGGCGCAGCCTACGTCACGGTCGCAATGTAAAGGAATCTCTAATGACCATCACACCGACCCAAGCCGTCATCAACAGAGGTGACACCATGAGAATCCGAGACATCCTCGCAGACATCGCCGGGGTAGCCGCACTGGCTATCCTCACCCTCTCACCCCTTGCCCTATAGAACTGGACCCACACCATGAAAACTTACACACTCGCCACCGAACGAAACGGCATCCTCTCACCCCTCGACCTGCCCCCGATGGCAATGCGACAGGCTGAGGCTCACGCTCAGAGTCTGCGTAAACTGATGCCGTCCGTGCCGGTCTACGTCATCAACACCAACACCATCTGAAAGGCTCACACCATGACACGCAACACCATCACAGAATTTGAACACCTCACCGACTTACTCGACCCGACAGGGGCCATCGAAACCTACCTCTGGGACGAACTGACAGACGGCAACTATTGGCACAGCGTCGAGGACATCGCCCGACAGCTTGAATCGGCATCCTGTGCCAACGGCTCTTGGAACTCGATGATATACACTAGAGACATTGAATCCCGCCTTGCCGACCCTCAGTGGTGCCATGACATCGACGAGGCCCTCGCTGATTACCGGGACAACACGGGGGAGAATCCCGACCTATCCAGTCTCTCTGAAATTGTCACTTTCGCAGTTGATTGGGTGGCACATGGTCTATCCTCTCGCCTACGCAGCCTCAACCGTGTAGCAGTTGTGACCGCAGCCGCTGACAGTCTCGACGCTTGGCCGGACGTCCTCGCATTTGGTTGTGCCTCAGAGGCTGAGGATTTCGTTGCCTGCGAGATCGAGAACCGTGTGCAATACCTGATCGACCATAGCCCTCACCCTGTCACTGAGGATGAGCGAGATCAGTGGGCTGAAACTGAGGCAACCCTGTTCATCATCACTGAGGAAAGGCTGTGACCATGACACGCACCACCATCATTTGAGAGCGACCGCAAAGGGGCATGTCTATGGCTTAGGCTGTGGATGTGCCCCTTTCGATTCATAGGCCTCTGTGGTGCCTCTCTGTGGCTGTGGTGAGGTCTGTTATAATATAACACTGTCAGGGCTTTGGCCCTCTTTTTTTGTCGTGCAACTGAACTGAACGGTTTAGTTTAGAATGGCGAATCAAACCTTAAGATTGCCGGCCAACCGAATCACCTCGTCAAGCAAAAACTTTTGTCAACCCTCAAGATTCTTTACCCATGTGACATTTTAGCAACAGTATCCCCTATCCTATCGGATATAACGACACCTATTCGGTATAGCTAAGGGGGCAATCGGATAGGTGGGACCCTCCGAAAGATAGCGGGGTGATACGAAGGGGTAGGGTAACCCCTAAGGAATCCAAAAGAAGAAAATACTTTTGACCTGTTGCAGATGTATTACACCTAGTTGAAGCGAGTCATTACACACGACATACAAACACAGGTTGCAGAATCTGTAGTTTTGACTTCAAGTCAAGAAAAAATTTTAGGAAAAGAATCGTTTTAGTTCAGACACTTATCATTTTTGTAATAAAAAGTGAAAAATTCTGGTTGACAAATCTTAAAATAAGGTGCTATATAGTATATAGAGAGAGATACTTAAGTTATAACTATAGTATCTAAACTGATTATGATTATAATAATACAGATACGTTATGATACTTAAGTTATAACGTAAGTATGGTGAACTCATAGGGTCAGTTCTAAACTCCTAATCAACCAAGACAAGCAACGTCACTTTGATAAACAGGATTGTCGTCTTGCCGATGGTTAGGGGCTTAGAGTGGACCCCTTATGGTGTCACCTGAACAGGACTCCTCCTAGAATTTAATATAATTATTGTCGTAACTACTTTACAGTTATCCTTGTTATTGGCATATCAATGCCGCTTAAGTAGGTAACTTACGTTATCCTTTAGAGTCAGGATTAAACCAATGGCCTCCAACCAACTCAGATATTCCAAAACAGTTGAGAAGCATATCCTAGACTGCATCGAAGGTGGTGTAGGTATCCGTGATATGATTGCTTCCATGCAGCATCTACAGGATGCCCCGAAGTCCTTGAGCACCCTCTACAAGATTTATGGTGACTTCATTCATAAGGAACGTGCCCGGATTAATGGTGCAGTAGGTAAGCGGGTTATTGACCAAGCTCTCTACGGTGACCCTAAAGATGGGATTACATTCAAGAGCCAAGAACTCTTCCTTCGTAGTAAGGGTGGTTGGTCGCCAACTCAGACGGTTGAAACGACAGAAGCGATTGACGAGGATATGGACGAGAGTGCTATTAATACTCTTATGACCCTTCTCGGTAAGGACGACCATGATAAGGAAGATAACGGCTGACACTCTACGGTCCTTACCTACCACTAAGGTAAAGGAACTCTTCGAGGCCCTAGGGCCACAGAAGGTTGAAGAGCTTAAGCATGACTGGAACTTCTGGGCACGAGATGCCCAACTGGAACCAGATGGTAGTTGGAACACTTGGTTCATCAATGCTGGTCGTGGTTTTGGTAAGACCCGCACTGGCGTTGAGTGGGTTAGGGAACAAGTAAAGAAGGGTAAGAAGAGGATAGCTGCTGTCGCTGCTACCAACTCGGATATTGAACGAGTTATGGTAAAAGGTGAGTCAGGTTTCCTTTCTGTCTGCTGGAAGGGTGACAAGACCTATAAAGGTCAAAAGATGGGTTTCCCTGAATGGTCTCCTACGAAGCGGACGCTCACTTGGGAGAATGGAGCTACTGTCCAATTCTTCTCCGCAGAGGAACCTGAACGTCTTCGTGGCCCTCAGTTCGAGATTGCTTGGTGCGATGAACTTGCTGCTTGGAACAAGGATATTGACACTTGGGACATGCTTCAATTCTGTATGCGTCTTGGTAAACATCCTCGTATTGTCGTTACTACTACTCCTAAGCCTACGAAGCTGGTTCGTAAGTTAATGAAGGATGGTAAGACCTATGTCACTGGTGGTTCTACTTTCGATAATGCTGCTAACCTTGCCGGGACTTACCTTGAGGCTGTCAAAGCCCAGTATGAGGGGACTAGACTCGGTAGGCAAGAACTCTACGCAGAAGTCTTAGAGGAAGCAGAAGGTGCCCTCTGGAACACTGACATGCTAGAGGCTGCTGAGATCAAGTATGAAGATGTCCCTGACCTTACTCGTATTGTAGTTGCTATTGACCCTGCTGTTACCGCAAACAAAGAAAGTGACATGACTGGTATTGTCGTGGCTGGGATTGATGTGAACGGTATCTGCTACATTCTTGGCGACTACACAGAGAAGCTGTCACCACAAGGTTGGGCTTCCAAAGCTATTTCCCTCTACCATCAATATCAAGCAGATCGTATCGTTGCTGAAGTTAACCAAGGCGGGGATATGGTTCGGACAACTCTTCATGGTGAAGATGAAACTGTCCCAGTTAAGATGGTTAGGGCCTCTCGTGGCAAGTATGCACGAGCAGAACCTATCTCAGCACTATATGAACGCAAACTAGTTAAACACGTCTCCAACCCCCCTGATGGGGCTAAATTGGATGACCTTGAGACACAAATGAGAACGTGGGAGCCACTAGGGTCGATTGGCTCTCCTGACCGCCTAGACGCAATGGTGTGGGCACTCACAGACCTAAGTCTTAACGGATACGCTAAACCCCAATTGACCCTTGCTTACTCCTCCTCAAAGGGTCTTTCACGATAATAATAAATGGACTTTGAGCAATGGTTAGGAAACTGTCTGAAACGGAAGCCAAGGCTACTCTTGGTATCGCTGGTGATAATACCCATAATGGGCAAATCCGTGCTGACGAATTTCTACCGGAGCTTCGTGGCCGTAAGGCCATCCGTAAGTATCGTGAGATGCGGGACAATGATAGCACTATCGGTGCTGTTATGTATGCTGTTGAACAAATCCTTCGGGATGTTGACCTGAAAGTCAAACCTGCTAACGACAGTGAAGCGGCAAAAAGAGAAGCACAGTTTATTGAGGAAGTCCTGCATGACATGGACCACACCCTTGACGACCATATTGCTGAAGCCCTATCGTTTCTGTCGTATGGGTTTGCTTGGTTTGAGGTGATCTACAAGCGTCGTGTTGGCCCCACTGAACGGTCTGACAAGAAGCATTCCAAGTATTCTGATGGTCGTATTGGTGTCCGTAAGATTGCCTCTCGTGCTCCTTGGACCCTCAACAAGTTCGATGTAGACCAAAAGACTGGTGATGTGAACGGTATTGAGCAAGCTGTAGGGTTTATTGGTGGTCGTAACTACATCCCTACAAATAAGTCCCTCTACTATCGGACTACGAGCCTGAATGGGGACCCTTCTGGTCGTTCCATCCTCCGTAACGCATACACCTCTTATGAATACCTGAACAACCTTCAGGCTATTGAGGCTATCGCTGTTGAACGTGAGTTGGCTGGTATTCCTGTTGCTCGTATCCCTGCTGAATACCTATCTGCTGATGCTACCCCTGCTCAAGTGCAGTTTTTGTCGGGTCTTAAGCAGGTTCTTCGGGATGTGAAATTCAACGAACAGGGTTATATTATCACCCCTTCGGACACCTACCTTGACAAAGATGGTTCCCCTACGAACATTCGTCTTGTTGATATTGAGTTGATGGCCTCCAATGGTAAGCGTAATATTGATATTGACCCTATTGTTCGTCGTTACCAGCACGATATTGCTCGTAGTGTCCTCTCTGAGTTTTTGCTACTTGGCTCTCAGGGTGGCTCTTATGCCCTTTCAAAATCTAAGACAGACCTCTTCCTCCGTGCCCTTGAGTCTTACATCCAAGCAATCGTAGATGTCCTTAATAAGCAACTGGTTGAACGCCTCTGGGAACTAAACGGTCTTGATTATGCCGTTATGCCCAAGATTGAGGCTGGTGACGTTGCTCCACACGATCTTCGTGAGATTGCAGCATTCCTCCGTAACCTTAATGGTGCGAATATTGATGTGTCGTCTCACCCAGAGGTTATCCAAGACCTCATGGATATTGCTGAACTCAATTATGACCCTAAAGTTGGTAATCAAGTAGTAGGTGAGCAAGATGGCAACGCTTAATAACCGTTTATTCGATAATGGCCTTACCATTCTAGACACAGAAGCCAACAAAATCCTGATTACTAGCCAAGAAGCGGCAGACTACACTGGGGCCAATAGCACTTATGCTCTCGGTAACTCCACAAGCCTGAGCATTGGTGCCCCTGCCGACAGAACTGGTGGTGGACGGGAGGTTACAGTTTCAGCTATTTCGGACGGGACCGTAACTGGTAGTGGAACTGCAACTCATTATGCGATTGTAGATACGGCAAATAGCCGCCTTCTGGCAACAGGTTCCCTGACGACAAGTCAAGTGGTCACTTCCGGTAATACCTTCTCTCTCGGGTCGTTTACTATCGGTATCCCTGACCCTGCATAAAGGGGCATAGGGATGAGCAGCAGAATTCTCCAAGAAGATACTAGTCTGCTTCTAACTGAAGCCAATGAGACTATCGTCAATGATAATTATATTCATGCCGATGCGTTCTATTCCGGCTCTCCTACCCTACAGACTACTTCTCTAACACAAAGCCACAATCTTTCTGGGACTTCGATTACCACTGGCCTCCCCCATCTTGGGACAGCCGACGACCCCAACTACATTTTACAACAAGAAATCAGGGAAATTGAGCAAATGTTTGGTGGATGGCCTAGACGAAATTACGAAGTTCCTGATGGGCGACTTGTTCAAGCAGAACGTGAGATAGAGAGAACCTTCGGACAGAAGGTATCTATTGACCGTAAAGCAAAATCCCTGATTAAGTTTGGTAAGTCTGCCTCTTTAACGACCTCCGATCTTCAAACTGTTTGGACAGTGGGTGGAAATGAGACCTACGTTAATGACAACTTAATTAATAGCATCTCTTCTTCCTCCGCACTAGACCAACAAGAGGTCTACATAGAAGGTCATACAGTTTCTGGGGTAGGTGTAAACCAAAAGTTTACTTTCGTAACTCAGGTCGTGACCCTCAATGGTCAGAACCGAGTGGCACTCACAACACCACTCGCCCGTGTATCCCAAGCCTACAACAATAATGGAATTAGCCTTATTGGTCGTGTTTGCGTCTACGAGAATACAGCAATTACTGCTGGTGTCCCTAATGACGCCACTAAGATACACATCGACATTGAACAAGGTCTCCAGCAAGCCTTTAAAGCGGCGACAACTTTCAGTGATACGGATTACTATATCCTGACTGGTGGGTTTGGTTCGGTTAGTGTTAAGCAATCTGGTGCTGCCGACTTTTATCTTGAGATCAAAGAAGCTGGAAAAGTGTTCCGTCAAGTTGCGGCAGTCAGTGCTTCTTCTGGAAGCCCTTGGGAGATTGATTTAGACCCTGCGGTCATCATCCCAAGGAACTGTGATGTCCGAGTTAGGGTGGAAACTGCAAGCAATAACGTGGTCGTCTTTACAGTCTTTAAGGGCTATTTAGCAAAGGTTCTCTAACAATGCCTTATTCCTCCGCAAAAGAAGTGCCTTCTAGTGTCCCTGCGGGAAAGAAGAAGCAATTCATGGAAGTCTTTAATTCCGTGTATAACGACACAAAAGATGAGGGTAGGGCAATGGCCGCTGCTTGGAGTGCTATCAAGAAAGCACAATACGCTAATGATGTATTCACTACTGCGGAAGAAGCTCGTGCTCGTAGTATGGACCTCGGCCTTGCTGGTGAAATCCATGTTACCGATTATGAGGAACAAGCCGTCTATATGCCAGCAGCCTCGGAGGAAGCCTATATGGACTTCTATAGGCAGCAAGCAGGTCTTCCGCTAGGGGAACCAGAGGAAGAAGAAGATGGCCCTTCAGTGGACCGCCTAGAGGCTCTCAGAGCTATTGTAGCAGAGATACTCAAGGAAGATGTACAGAAGGCAGAGTATCAGGGTGAGAAAGTTACTCTGAATAAGCCTCGTCGCATCCAAGGTGGTAATAAGAAGTTTGAAGTCTTTGTTCAGGATGGTGACAAGGTAAAACGAGTAACTTTCGGTGATCCTAACATGGAAATCCGTCGAGATGACCCGAAGGCTCGTGCTAATTTCCGTTCCCGACATTCTTGTGACACAGCTACCGATAAGACATCTGCTCGTTATTGGTCGTGCCGTATGTGGGAAGCAGATACATCGGTGAGTGAAATGACAAAACTTGAAGGTAAAATCCTTAAGGCAGACGACGAACAGCGTATGGTATATGGCTGGGCTTCTGTTGTTACCGAAAAGGGTGAACCCGTTATTGACCGTCAGGGTGACGTTATCATGCCTGAGACTCTTGTTAAGGCAGTCAATAACTTTATGGAACACGTTCGTGTGGGTAAAACCATGCACGTAGGGGAGCAAACTGGTGTGATTGTTCACTCCATGCCGATCACTAAAGAGATTGGTGATGCTCTTGGTATTCAGTCTGACCGTGAAGGATGGATTGTCGCATACAAAGTATATGACGATGCTGTCTGGAATATGGTTAAGTCTGGCGAACTTGCGGCCTTCTCCATTGGGGGTCGTGCAATCAAGGAGGACTACAGTGCCTAACCTTTTGAAACAACTTGAACTGGATGAGCTGTCCTTGGTAGATCGTCCTGCTAACGCACAAGCTATGGTCTCCTTGTTCAAGCGTGATAACTCCGACGAGGAAGTAACCAAAATGACAGATGAAATGAAAGCCAAAGTCAAGGCTTACATGGAAGAAAACGGTGTGTCCGAAGGTGAAGCTATGAAAGCCTGTGGTGCTGACATGGAGAAGTCTGAACAGATCACCGACGAAGCTGAAGTTGAAAAGACTCAGGAAGAAGTAGAAGCTGAGGCTGAAATCGAAAAGGCCGAAGAAGAAACTGAAGCTGAACAGATCGACGTAGAAGCTCTTAAAGCTGACGTTGAAAAGATGAAAGCAGAGAATGAGCAACTCCGCAAGGGTCTCATTGAAAATGGTTTTGTTATTAAGGCAGACGCTATCGAAAAGAAAGCAGAAGTCGAGATGATCGAAGTTGAGGGTGAGATGGTCAACAAGAGTGACATTCCCGCCCCTGTCCTGAAAGCCCTCGAAGCTGCAAAGCTCGAAAAGGCTGATATTGAATTGACTAAACGTGCCTCGGAAGCCCTCCCGCACTTTGATGTTAATGTAGCTAAGTCTCTCGTGAAGAATTTCGCTGACGACGAAGCAATTATGGCAGCACTTAAGGCAGCGGACGCTGCAACTGGTGCTGCGATGCAAGAATTTGGGAAATCTGATGTGGATGGTGAGTTTGCGACTGCAAGCGATAAGCTGGATGCACTCGTGAAAGCCCACATGGAAACCAATAACCTGAAGAAGAGTGAATACGCTAAGGCTTATGCCGCTGTGGCAAAGACCGACGAAGGCAAAGCTCTTATCACCAAATCCTATAAAGGGGAATAATTATGGCTGTTATGCAATCCCGTGACACTCGCACGGAAATCGCTGGCGTTGATCTCTCGTCGGCACAATTCAAATTCGTTACTCTTGAGTCCGACGGCTTCGTTGACCTCGCAAACTCGGCTGGTGAGCAGTGCTACGGCGTCTGCATCGTTGGCGGTGCTGCTGGTGCTGCTGTGACCGTAGTTCGTTCCGGTTCCGTGATGGTTGAAGCTGGCGGCACGATTGCTGCTGGTGCTGCTGTCCAAGCTGGTGCGGATGGCACCGCACTTGCCGCCGCTTCCGGTGATGTCGTTATGGGCTATGCCAAAGAAGCGGGCGTTGATGGTCAGATCGTCCAGATCGAACTCATCACTGGCGGCAACATCGTCGCCTAATCGACCATCATAAATTAAAGGATTATTAATATGCCTATGTTGACCCCTTCTTCGGTCCATATCGACCAACCGTTGACGAACCTGACCCTCGCTTACGTTCAGGAACAGTCGAACTTCATCGCTGACAAAGTGTTCCCAACCGTGGGCGTTCAGCGTCAGTCGGACAAGTATTACATCTATGACCGTGCAGGCATGAACCGCACTGGCGACGTGAAGAAACTTGCTCCCCGCACTGAAGTCGAGCGTATCGGGATGGCTATCTCGAACTCGTCCTACTTCGCTGATGTGTATGGCCTCGGCATGGACTTCGACGAGCAGACCCTCGCAAACGAAGACGCTGTTCTGGAAATCCGCTCGGCTGGTGCTCAGACCCTCGTGAACCGTGTGCTGATCCATCGTGAAGAGCAGTTCGCTTCGACCTTCTTCGCTGATTCGGTTTGGGGCACTGAATACACTGGTGTTGCTAACGCTGATAACGACACTGCTGCTGAAGTGACGCAGTGGTCGGATTACACCAACTCGACCCCCATCGTTGACGTGACGACTGCCCGTCGCACCATGCAACTCAAGTCGGGTGGCTTCAAGCCAAACACGATGGTTATCGGTAAGGAAGTCCGTGACATCCTCATCAACCACCCCGATATTCTTGCCCGCCTCAACGGTGGTGCAACGGTGTCGAATACTGCACTCATCACGAATGCTAAACTGGCTGAAATCTTTGAAGTAGAAAACCTCTACGTCATGGAAGCAGTTAAGAACACTGGTGCTGAAGGCCTCGCAGAATCGAACGCCTTTATCGGTGGTAAGTCGGCACTTCTCGTGCATACGCCTCGCAATGCTGGTCTGATGACCCCTGCGGCTGGCCTCACCTTCGCTTGGAACAATATTCCGGGCGCAAACAACCTCGGCGTATCGGTGGAATCGTTCTCGGACGATGCACTGAAGCGTATGCAGGTTGCAGAGCACATTCAGGTGAAGATGGCTTACGACATGAAGGTCGTGGGCGCAGACCTCGGCGTCTTCTTCAAGACTGTTGTCGCCTAATTAAACTAACGGGGGCTATTCTTTAATTAGGGTGGCCCCCTGACTAGCACCTAGTGCTACGTCTATCGGCGTAACTGCAAAAGTAGTTAGCCTTTTTACTAAACTTTGGAGTCTCCCCGACATGACACACCCGATTTATCTTAGCTGGCAGATTGACTGGCCACTATTCGTTAAAGTTCCCTTCGGAGACCATAAACGTGGGGAGCACTATAATTGGCTGCATATGAATGTTGAACCACCTCGTGTCGCTCAACTCTACGCATCTGGTTTCTTGTATCATAATAAAGAGTTGGAAAAAGAGATCAAGGTTGGTGATCGTCTCGAAGAGATGGATAGTGCCCAACTAGATAAGCTGGTTCTCCTCCTTAACGTGGAAGTGAGGAACAGGACCAACTCAACTTCGGAATTTACTGCGAAGAAGTGTAAGCAGTCTAAGATTGATGCCAAACAGCGTGGTCTTATTCGTAGCTTCCTCCGCAACAATCGCTGGATCGAAGAAAAGTTCTACGAAACCCGTGATAATATCCTCGACTAAAACTAAGGAGACGACCTAAATGGCTTGGTCCTATGATGCATCTGATCTGGATACGACTACTGCTTCTGGTCGTCTAAACACGGTTCGACTGTTGCTGGGTGATACTGATACCCTAGACCAACAAGTGCAGAACGAAGAAGTTACTTTTGCACTCTCTCAATCTAACGACAATGTATACTTTGCAGCGGCATGGCTCTCTCGAACTGTAGCCTCACAATACGCACGTAAGGTAGATGTTCAACTAGATGGTGCCCTCAGTGCTAAATATTCTGATCTTCATAAGCACTATGTATCTCTCGCAGAGACGTTGGAGTATCAAGGTAAGAAAACTGGGGCTGTTATTGGTGTTACTGCTGGTGGTCTCACTAAATCTGACGTTAGTGCTGTAAGAGCCAATACTAACCGTATTGAAGGTTCTTTCCGTAGAGATCGCTTCCGTAACCCACCTAGCTACGAGACCCCTGAATACGAGTGAGGTAACACCCCATGTATTTCCGCTCTTCTGACTTTCTACGTCTTGTAAGGGACTTTGGTGAAACCATCACTCTGCGTAAGACCTCTACTTCTGGAACTTATGACCCTACTACTGGCACTGTAAGTGGCACTGCAACGACAAACTACACCGTTACTGGTTACCTCTACAATGCCGAGAGTATGCCAGTCGATCAGGTGACTAAAGACACTAAACGGTGTGTTATCCCTGCCCTAGGTCTTGGTGTGGAACCTACTGATGAGGATGTGATTGTTCGTGGTAGCAGCACTCTTGTCGTGACGCATGTAACTACGATTTACTCTAATGGTTATGCTGTCTGCTACATTCTCCATTTGGAGGATTGATATGGCTAAACAGATTACCATTAACCAATCCTTTTACAAGAAGATGGGTCAACTACAGAATCAAGTAAGGGAGAAGGTTTGGACTAAAGGTGAGGAAGTTGTTTCTTACGCAGTAGCTATCAGCCCTGTTTATTCTGGTGCTTTCGTAGAGTCATTCTCCGTAGTTCCTAGAGGCTCTGGTGGTGGTCGTAGCCGTAGTTCAGAGGGCAGGCCAATCGTTGCTGATAAAGCTGGTAAGAAGCAGGAAGAGGCTGCAAGGTTACGTGCTGATGTTAGAGCTATTGATCCCTTAGAAGGGGATGGTTTCACTCTTCGTAACCGTGCGCCACATGCTAATGTTGTTGAAGCAAAACATGCAGTGTTCCTCAGAACTAAAGATAGGTTTAGATAATGGCATCAGTATATGACGACATCCGATCTGCTTTTGAGGTAGCACTGAACAACGTCACTGACGTACCTTCTATCGCTTGGGAGAACTTTAGTTTCACCCCTACTACCGGACAATCTTACGTTAAACCTAGATTGCTTCCTACTCGACGTGAGCCTGCTGTAAGAGGCACTAACCCGCAAATGTATTACCAAGGGGTCTTTCGTGTGGAATGTTATGTTCCAGAAGGCAATGGCCCTGCTGCTGGTGATGATCTAGCAGACAAGATAATCGAAGCCTTCGAGGCAACGACTGATTTATCACACAATACCACCCTTGTTTCCATCCGCTATGCTGAACGTGAGCTAGGCGAGATTGATGGTGCATTCTATATGATACCAGTCAATATAGGTTGGTATTGCTACAAATAATCCTATAGGAGAATAACAATATGGCTTTCGCACAAGGCTCTCGTTCCCGCCTTGCTTATGGTGTCGAATCCACTTTCGGTACCGCTGCAAGCACTTACACTAACCTGCCATTCAACACTCACTCGTTGAACTTGACTAAAGACCGTGTTGCTGGCAATGAAATCCAGCCTGACCGTATGCCCCGTGTTGATCGTCATGGCAACCGTCAGACTGCTGGTGACATTGTGGTTGACCTTCGTGATGGTGACTACGACGATCTGATTGAATCGGCAATGCTGTCCACCTTCTCGACTGGTGTGATTAAAGTTGGCACTACCCCTAAATTCCTGACTTTGGAAGATTACGCTTCGGACATTGACCAAGCCCGTCTGTTCACTGGTATGGCTGTAAACACTATGGCTGTGTCGTTGGCCCCTAATCAGATGGTGACTACCACCTTCGGCATGGTTGGTAAAGACATGACCATCAGTTCCACTGAGAAGACTGCTTCGGCTGCTTCTGGTGCTGCACCCTTCGACAGCTACAGTGGTGACTTGGCAATCGGTAACGTAGGTGGCTCGTCGGCTGTTGCTATCGTAACTGGCATGGACTTCACCTTGACTAACTCTTTCGCACCTACCTTCGTGATTGGCAACGACAGTGCGCCTAGCCTTGAGTATGGTCGTGCAGAAGTAGAAGGCAACCTGACTGCTTACTTTGAAGACGTAAGCCTGATCAACCGCTTCCTGAACGAGACCGAAACTGAGATTGAAGTGTCGGTAGACGATCCTACTGGTAGTAACACCTACACATTCTTGTTCCCCAAAGTTAAGATTAACTCGGCTGACGTTGGCGTAGATGGCCCAACTAGCCGCATCATTAACCTTTCGTTTGTGTCGCTGTACGACAGCACCGAAGGTTCTAACTTGGTTATCACTAAACAAGTTTAACAGAATCCCTACGTAGGGGCGTGGGGGATGCCTGTCGGGTGGTGTCCCCCACACTTATTAAACAATAACCCGATAAACTTTAATAACCCTGACACCCAATTAAAGGAATACCCGAATGGACCTTAAAGACCTTACACCAAAATCTGATGAAATCGTTGTAGTCATTAAACATCCCGCTACTGGGGAACCTCTTAAGAACGACAATAAGAGTGAAATGACTATTACCATTTATGCACCCCACTCCAAGGAGTATAAGAAAGTACTGCATGAGCAGACTAACAAGCGACTAAAGAAGATGCAATCTAAAGGCAATAAGGATATTACTGCTGAAGAGATTGAAGAAGCTACGCTTGAGGCTCTGGCTAAGACGACCAAAGAGTGGAATATTACATACGGTGGGGAACTCCCCAAACTGACATTGGCTAAGGCTCGTGAAGTCTATGAAGATGTCTTTTGGATTCGTTCTCAAATCGAGGGGGCTATCGAAGACTCTCTGGATTTTATGAAAGCCTAACTTGTCAGTTGTGTGAATGGGCTGAACATCAGTTTAAGCTCAACAAGCCTGACAAGGACGGCACTACAGAACGAGAACACTTGGAACAAGTAGAAAGGCAGACCGGACGTAGACTTGAAGCATTGGAATCCCCGACATATTTCCCACCGCTTCTTGAACACGTTTGGTCTGCCTTTATTAGTTTGAGTGGTAGCCGTAGTATGGGTTTTAGTGGCCCTAATCCTATTGGCTACAGCGACATAAAAGACTACAAAGAACTGACCGACACCCCTCTGTCCGGGTGGGAAGTAGATACTATTATGGAACTCGACAGAGTTTATATGGGGGTAGCCAATGGCTGACGATATTAAGATTATTATTGGTGTCGATGCCACACCCGTTGAGCGGGCTGTTAGGGTTATGGATAACCTTGAGGCAGAAGTTCGCAAGGTTGAACGTGCCGAGAAGGCTGGTCTTATTACCAAAGAACGAGCTAAAGCTGAAACCGACCGTCTTACTGCAAGTATGCAGAAACTAAAGACGGTTGCTAATGGCAGCGTATCTGATTTTAATAAGTTTGAAAAGAGTTTATATGGCTCTGGTAAAGCTGCCCGTCGTAATGAGGTAGCGTTCCAGCAAGCGGGCTATCAGTTTCAAGACTTTATTGTTCAGGTTCAGGGTGGCACTAATCCCCTTATAGCATTTTCTCAGCAGGGTTCTCAATTAGCAGGCTTCTTTGCTGGCCCTTGGGGTGCAGCTATTGGCCTTGGTATAGCTGCTGTCGGTGCTTTGGGCACAGCTATCATGGGGACAATGGGTCAGATTAAGTCTTTTGAAGATCAGTTAAAAGAGACAACAACTTCCCTAGAGGCCTATTTTGATCTTATTGGGGAGCATAAAGAGTCTTTTGGCGATACTTTTGACTTAGCTACAAAGAATCTGGTTAAGATTTCGGAGGCATACAAAGACCTTTTAGCCATAGCCAAGATAGAGGCTTTTGATGGTATAAATAAACTCAACGATTCTCTAACAAAATCTGTCCTAAGTGCTAGTTATCTTAAGACTGAGATTCAGGATGTCGGTGATCTTATAAACGAGGGTTTTGTTGCAAAAGTATCCGCTGGCTTGGGTGGAAAAGCAGGAACAGAGATTAGGGGTATGTATAATGCCTTGGTCCAGTTGCGAGAGGCCCCAACGCTAGATGCTCAATATCAAGCCGCCCTTAAGGTAAGAGAAATATTCAAGCAGAATGTAGATGTAACGGGAGAATTAACTGATCAACAGAAGCAATTCTGGAGAGAGCTGTCCACTACTATCCAAAAGATGGAACTTCTTGGTGCAGCAACGAACTTAGCTAATGAAAAGCCGTTTGACCAGAATGAGCTTGACATTATGATTAACGGCATCAACACCTATCTGGACGCTTATGTCGCAGGCCAGAAAGGTGCATACGACGAGGCCGTTCGTATTGCTGCTAAAGCAAAAGCTGAAAAGGAAGCTATGACCGAGAACGAAATTGATGTTATGACAAATAGCATCAATACTTACTTGGATGCTCACGAAGCGGGATTGTCTGCTCTTGTAAAAAACCAAAAAGAACTCAATGACGCTGCCGGAGAACTTGGCACAAGGTTGGGTATATCTTTTGCTACAGCTTTGTCTATTATCCGGCAAGCCAAAGTAGAGGCTATGGTGGGTCTTGATGCCTTTGGGGGTGGCGGAGACTATCGTTACGATCTACCACAAACTATTACGCCTGATAAGCCCGAGAAGGCTCGTGGTGGCGGTGGTAAGTCTCCTGCCGAAGCTCTTGAAGAATACCTCAAGAAAGCAGAGCAAGAAGTTGAACTTAAGCGAAAGCAAGTAGGTCTAACGGAAGCTCAAGCAAGAGCAATCGAACTTGAAACCAAATTCCTTGAGGCAAAAGTTCCCTTAGATAAGACCCGTATTAAAGCTCTTGTCGCAGAAGAGGAAGCCCTTCGTAAGGCTACCGAAGCAGAAAACCGTCGCACTAGCATGATTCAGAGCTTTGAGAGCACTATTGAGAATGCTCTTATGTCGATGGTAGATGGCTCTCAGTCCGTAGAAAATGCCTTCAAGGGAATGCTACGCAATATCCTTCTGGAGATTTACAAACAACAAGTGGCTAAACCTGCTGCTGAGGGTATTGGCAATCTCTTGAGAAAAGGTGCTATGGCAATCTTTGGTGGTGGTCAAACTACACCTTCTGCCTATGGTAACATATTCCAGAATGGTTCTGTTAAAGCATTTGCTAATGGTGGTGTCGTAAACGGAGCTACTTTCTTCCCAATGACCAATGGCACTGGACTCATGGGTGAAGCTGGCCCAGAGGCTATTATGCCCCTTAAGCGTGGGCCTAATGGTAGACTGGGTGTAGAGGCTTCTGGTGGTCAGCAGGTTGTCGTTAATCAGTCGTTTAACTTTGCTGCTAACGGTGATGAGAGTGTCAAGAAGATCATTGCTCAAGCTGCCCCTCAGATTGCTCAAATGACCCAGAAACAGATCATGGATAGTCGTAGACGTGGCGGACAGATGAAAGCGGCATTTAGTTAATAGAGGATACTATGGCGATTAGTTACCCAATGAATACTCCTACTACTATTGGTATTGAGAGTATCACACTACGTGCAGTTAATTCTGTTACGACATCCCAATCTCCTTTTACTTATAAGCAACAGGTAGTAGACTTTGGTGGACAGAGGTGGGAAGCCTCTGCCTCCATCCCAAGTGTTCATAGGGATAAGGCTGCTGAGTGGGCTACCATGCTAGTGGCTCTGAGAGGCCCTGTGGGGACGTTCCTATTGGGTGACCCCGACTATGTTACTCCTAGGGGTGATGCCTCTTCTGTGGTCGTCACAGGCTCTGCTGGGGACTCTACGGTGGATGTAGTTATGACTGGCACTCTCAAGGCTGGGGACTACATTCAATTAGGTAGCGGCTCTTCTGCTAAGTTGCATAAGGTTCTTCTGGATCAAACTGGAAATGGTAACCTAGAGATTTGGCCAGCTTTAAGGTCTGACTATACATCCGCAACAGCGACGATAGATTCACCTAAAGGGGTCTTCCGACTAAAACAGAACATGGCTGAATGGTCGATTAACAATGCCAGTATCTATGGCATCAGCTTTGAAGCAGTAGAGGTAGTTACCTAATGGGATTTTTGATGAAACAAACTTATGCTGGGGGATTTTAAATCGTGGCAGATAAGAAAATTTCCCAATTAACAGCCCTAACGGGTGTTAATGTTGATGATGCAAACGACAAGATTGCTATTGTAGATACATCTGCTGTAGAAACAAAATCAATTACACGACAAGAGTTGTTTACCTCTGTAGCACAAATTAGTGTTGATGGTAACATTACTGTCGGTGGGTTAGTTGATGGTCGTGATGTAGCTGCTGATGGTATTAAACTAGACGGCATCGAAGTTGGAGCCACTCCAGATCAGACTAAAGCTGACATTGATGCCCTTGGTATTGATGCTGCTACACTAGGTGGTAATGCTGCTAGTTACTTTACTGGGTACACTGACACAGCTATTGCTAACCTTGTAGATACTGCCCCATCTACCCTTGATACTCTAAACGAACTAGCTGCTGCACTTGGTGACGACCCTAACTTTGCTACAACTATTACTGCTCAGATTGGTCTTAAGCTAGATGCCTCTGCTTACACTGCGGCTGATGTACTAACTAAACTTATTACTGTAGACGGCACAGGGTCTGGTCTTGATGCTGACACTCTTGATGGTATCGACTCTACAGGGTTTGCAACCGCTGCACAGGGTGCGCTGGCTGACACCGCCCTCCAAAGCCTCTCGGGCGAAAGCATTCAGAACCTATCTGACGTTGGGTCGATGACACCTGTTGACGGTGATGTCCTCATCTGGGAGGCGGCAAGCTCAAGCTGGAAATCTGGCGCTGTTGCGGCTGGCGCTTCGGGTGGCGCTACGGGTGGCGGCACTGACCAAGTGTTTTACCAGAACGATCAAGCGGTCACTACCGACTACACCATTCCCGCAGACAAGAATGCCATGTCTACTGGGCCTGTAACAATAAACTCTGGGGTGACACTAACAGTGTCCTCCGGCGCAAGATACGTGGTGATCTGATATGAGCAAGATTGCATTAGAACCTAACGCTTCCGGCACTGGGGTATTCTCTATTGCCAG
>OCVQ010001118.1_pt1 | contig 21481 bp, 34 predicted proteins | sample 1539061 | NCBI WGS metagenome assembly OCVQ01 (sample SAMEA3355526, study PRJEB22509) | marine metagenome | biome: marine; feature: river plume; material: water | place: USA | collected 2010-08-08 | depth 0.5 m | reverse complement strand
CTACTGGTCCACAAGGTGGTGGTGGTGCTACAGGTGCTCAAGGTGCTCAAGGTGCTCAAGGTGCTACTGGTCCACAAGGTGGCGGTGGTGCTAAAGGTGCTACAGGTGCTACAGGTGCTACAGGTGCCGGTGGTGCTACTGGTCCACAAGGTGATAAAGGTGTCCCGGGTGTTACAGGTGCTCAAGGTGCTGCAGGTGATAAAGGTATCCCGGGTGCTACTGGTCCTGCTGGTGCTACTGGTCCTAAAGGTAACACAGGTGCTACAGGTCCAACTGGTCCTTCTGGAAACGCAGGTGGTATGACCACTAACGTTGATTTCCAAGACGGTGAAAGAGCGTCCCACACACTAGTGTTCACTTCAGGTGTACTTACAGCTTATTACTTCGGTTAATAAGTAGAAGTTTACTTTATATTCAACAGGGCCCCTAGCAATAGGGGCCCTTTTTTTGAAACAAACTTTCGAATGTAATGTATAATGATAAATTATAATTATGATAGATCTATCTACACTTAAGCTCGATAATCTGGTTGTAACAGAAATGAAGCATAACATGACATATACATTTGCACAAGAATATAATGATCCTCAAAATTATTATTGGTATAAAGAGGGATTTACTAAAGCTGAATTAGAAAGAGTCTACAAACAGGTAGAGTCTATTCCATTTCAAAAAGCAACAGTAATCGGTGGTGAAACATCTAATGAATTAAGAAGTTCATCCGTTAAATGGATTCCACAAACCCCAGAATGGAGATGGTTGTATGACAAATTAATGGAACTTGCAAAGGATGCAAATGATAATATGTGGCACTTTGATCTAATTTCTGCTCCTGAGCTTATCCAGTATACAGAGTATTATGACAATGCAAACGGCCATTACGATTGGCACCAAGACATTGGACCTGGTATTCCATCTCAAAGAAAGGTATCTATTACAGTACAACTTTCAGAAGATAATGAATATGAAGGTGGTGATCTTGAAATCTGGCAAGGTGGTAAGGTTGTTCAATCATGCCAAAGAGGTGCTGGTGTTGTTGTAGTTTTCCCAAGTTACATGATGCACCGAGTTACAAAGGTAACTAAAGGAACAAGAAGATCTTTTGTTCTCTGGGTTGGCGGTCAACACTACAAATAATATATGAAGGTTTTAGTCTATCTTGGATATCAAAACCAAGATCTAGATCCAGATTTGATTAATTCAGGAATGGGCGGAACGGAAGTTGCCGCCCTTAACCTGTCTGAAGGACTTGCTAAATGGGGATATGAAACTTATTTAGGAGGACAAGTTAAGTCAGGATCTAGAAATGGTGTTACATGGCTAACAATTGAAGAGTGTAAAAAACATCACTTTGATTTTGTTATTGCAGCCAGTTATTTACACTATTTAAAAGAGTTCAGTAATTTTGACAAATCATTCTTTTGGTTTCACAATACAGACTTCCACCCGTGGTTCAGAGGTGAAGCAGTTATTGGTCAAGAATGGCTTGAAGATCCTAGACTTACAGAAGTTATTGCCCTAACAAACTGGCATGCGAATAGCTTAAAAGAAACATATAATATTTCTAAACCAATTTCTGTAATAGGGAATAGTATTAACAGGGATACATTTCCTAGATGGGAAGTTAAAAAAGAACCATGTTCTTTCATTTATTCATCAGCAAGAGAGCGTGGGCTGTACAGACTTCTAGAGTTATGGCCAGATCTAAAAAAGAGTATGCCTGAGGCCACTCTAAGGGTATTTGGTCCTTCTTATGATGTTGACAATAGCCAATTGCCAAAACTCAACGGAGTCCATTATATGGGCTCAGTAGATCAAATGACATTACATACATGGCAGATGAAATCAGAATACTGGTTGCATCCAACTGCCTATGAAGAAACATATTGTATCACAGCGCTTGAAATGCAATATGCCGGTTGTATACCTATTACAACCAACTTAGCTGCACTAACAGAAGTTGTATCTGATCGTGGATTTTTAATGAATCTAGATGAAACAAATGCGGACTTTATTAGTATAGTTAAAGCAATACATGGATCTCCAGAACTGAAAAGTAAGCTTAGACGTAAAGCTAACGAATGGGCTAAACAGCAGTCTTGGAAATTCAGAATTGAAGAATGGGTTAATTTGCTTAAAAAGTATGAAGATCGATAAAATCTATGTGATCAATCTAGGCAAAAGCTTTGATGATATCACTGAAAGAATTAATGAATTACAGATTCCTGTTGGCATTGAATATCATGTATGGCCTGCAGTAAACGGTAATCAATTAGTTTCAGGTGAGATTACTAAACCTTATAGCTGGAAACAAGCTTCATCTTGGAAAATACAATCTGATAATGAATGGTGGAACCGTGATATGTTACCAGGGGAAATCGGATGTATGCTTTCACATTATGAGGTTTGGATGGACGTTGCTAAGAATGGTTATGAAAATGTTCTTGTCTTGGAAGAAGATTTTAAAATGGAACTTCATTTTCCAACAGACAAACAATTAGCAGATATTCCAGACGGATGGGATTTTGTTTACTTAGGTAAAAATAATGTTCCAAATAATCCAGATGTGCGTATAGAGGGTAATGATAATATATCTAAACCCGGTTATTCATATAACATGCACGCATATCTATTATCTGGAGCAGGTGCTAAAAAACTAGTAAATCAAAACATTAATAATAACTTGGTTCCAGCTGACGAGTTTTTACCGGCTATTATTGGTGTTCATCCTAGAGAAGATCTTTCAAAATTGTTTAGAGATGATACATTTAAGGGATATACATTTAATAGACAATATATTAAACAAACATCAATAGAAGGTGTATCTTCTAGTACAGTAGAATCAAATCAAATTCAAAAAAGTCAAATGGATAATTACATTGAAATCTTAGACACTTCAGATTGGAACGCATGGGTTTCCAAGTATATTAATCCAGCGATTGCCCGGGGGGAGCATGAGCTAATGATTGATGAACTAGGACCTAGCGTTGTAGAGTTCTCACTATTCACAACAAAGTTTTGTGAAGAAATGATTCAACTATCAGAAACAAAAGGTGTTTGGACCGAAGGCCGACATGAGTTTTATCCAACAAATGATATGCTCATGGATGTTATCGGTATGAAAGACATCTATACAAGAGTCATTAGAGATTTTGTAGCACCTCTAGCAACTTGGTACTGGACGCTCGAAGGAGAAGGTTGGGACAAGATGCAAGACGAAACATTCATCATTCGCTATAAGGCAGATAAGCAAGGTCATCTCTCACTACACCATGACTATTCGCAGTATACGCTTGCAGTGAAGTTAAATGATGAGTTTGAAGGTGGTGGTACGTATTTTCCAGCATATAAGTTATTAGCAAACCCAAAAAGAGTTGGTAATGCAATTCTACACCCTGGATTGGTTTCACACAGACATGGTGGCCGTCCAGTATTAAGTGGTACAAGATACATTAATGTGTCTTTTATCAAGAACCCATCAATAATGAGATAATATGAAAAAAGAAATTAAGTTACAAGCCCTTACAGGTGATGATGGTCAACTTATTAGCCCTGGATTGCCAGATGGTATCAAGAATTATTTGATTGATATTGATGGTACAATCACTGATGATGTTCCTAACGAGGAGCCAGAAAGAATGAAATATGTTCAACCTTATCCAGATGCAAGAGAGATCTTAAATCAATGGCATGAAGAAGGACACATTATTACTTTCTTTACTTCAAGAACTGAAGACACTCGTAAAATCACGGAGGATTGGTTGGATAAACACGGTTTTAAGTATAACGGTCTTCTAATGGGTAAACCACGTGGAGGTAATTATCACTGGATTGACAACCACATCGTCAAAGCAACTCAATATATCGGCAAGTGGTCTAATCTTGTTAAAATGGAGAAGACTATCGAGGTATTCGAGAAGTGATGAGAATATATACTGTATGTTAATCAAGAAATACGCACAGTTTATCTCTGAAAAGGAAACTAAAGGCCAACTTCAACAGTTGGCCTTAGTGGTTTCTATTGATATGCCAGATAATAAGTATATCTATGATTCAGCATACAATACTTCCAGAATCTGGCAGGTGATCACGAAAGAGAATCTAAACGATATTAATCCTGATTTCCCAGTTCTTAACTATTCTAACTATAATACAAGACAGTTAATCAAGAATGGTTACGATCCAAAAAAGGTCTATAATAAGAAAGAAGCAAAAGATAGAGTGGCTTCTAAGATTGATTGGGCTATGCTACATAAAGATTCTCAGTATATCCCTAAAACCGTTTACAATTCAAATCAAATAGAGACTTTAAAGTTCCCAATTGTTGCAAAGCCAGATAATAAGTATGCTGGAAAGGGAATTCAAGTCTTTAATACTATAGAAGAAACGAAAGATGTTGATTTAAAACAGTTTTCAGTCTTCAGTGAAAAGATAAATATTACAGAAGAGTTTAGAATCTTTTGTTGGAAGGGCGAACCTATTTCTTTAATGTATAGAGTTCCTGCTAACGACGATACAAAGGATCTAACAAAAGATAAGGACGAAACGTTAAAGTTCAACTATGAACTTTCAACTGATGTTCCAGCAGATGACACTAGAGATGCAATTCGTTACTTCTCTGATGCACATAAAGATCTTGACTTCTACTCAATCGATTTTGCACGCTCGAAGGATGGCTTGTACGTGATCGAAATGTCTTCAGAGCCTGGACCTTGTTTCGGAGTTCTTGGAGATGTTTACAAGAGGATGTACATGGACTTTTATAATGCCGGTCCAGACGCGAACATGTTTAAAGAGATTGATAAATTTATAGTAGAAGATATCGATGCCACGGTAGCTTCTGATAGTAAACGATTTAAAATTAGGGAAAATGGGCTATCCTAACATGAAGTGTATGTATATTACAATTTGGGTTCACCACATGCAAGTGGATGAACTGTTTGACTATTTAACAGCAAGAATCAATTCTGCACCTCCTTTCTGGAATAACCACGAAGATTGCCCACATTCAGTGACTGGTGGTTACATTGCTGTAAATGTTGATTACAGCCAGTTCAGCAAACTAAGATCAATGGAGGACTGGGAAACTATCGAAGAGAATTTCCTAATTGATGGAGAACATGAAGTACCAGGTAAGTTTGATTTTGGTGACTGGGAAGACTTCGTAGACGAAGATTAAGAAACAAAATCCGGATTCTACATATAATTAATAGAGTAAAAAGCTCTTTTAGTTATGTTTAGTAAAGACGCAGTTAAAAATATGCTGTTTCTCGATATCGAGACAGTTTCATCACATGCTTCACTTTCAAAGATGGAAGAGGAGCACCCGATGCTTTATAGCCACTGGCCAGCTAAGGCCAATCTGATCCGTAAGGGTAAGCCGGAGATCATGCATCTTGATGACACTCAGGTTTATAATGAGGAGTCTGCACTCTATACAGAATTCTCAAAGATCGTTTGTATCTCAATCGGTCAAGTCACGTTCGATGACTATGACAACCCTATATTTAAAGTAAAGTCATTCTATTCAGATGACGAAGGTGAAGTTGTTAGAGGTTTCTTCACAGCTATTAAAGCACTCTTTGGCCGGGCCCCTGGCTTAAAACTCGTTGGACACAACATTAAAGGATTTGATTTACCATGTATGCTAAGAAAAGCAGTGGTTCATGACATCACAATCCCACATCAACTACATTTACACACAATCAAACCTTGGGAGAGCTGTCTTGTTGACACTTCTGAGATCTGGAAGTTTGGATCTTGGACTGGAGCTCCATTAGGACTGCTCTGTACCGCACTGGGTATCCCAACTCCTAAGGATGATATGAACGGTTCAGAAGTGAGTGAGGCTTACTGGAATGGCCGGTTGGAAGAGATCAAGACATATTGTGAAAAGGACGTAAAGGCCACTGCAAATGTTATCTTAAAGATGTCTCAACTTCAGTTGTTGTGAGAGATCAAATCAGCCAAGAGTTAGATCTTATACTTAAGGGCAGTCTTTTAGGTCAGGGCTTTGAGTTCAGAAAGGGCCAACGAGAGACTGTTCAAGCTATTTGTGAGGCCTACTACGAAGATTCTGAAGGCACTATTGTAATTGATGCACCAACAGGAACCGGTAAGTCGATTATTGCAATGGCTTCCAGCTTAGTACTTTCAAGACTTGGCAACAAGGGTTACTTGGTTACGAGTGATCTTATGCTACAAGATCAGTATGAGAGTGATTTCCACAGACTTAAGCTTCGTTGGCCGTCTATTAAAGGTGTTGATAACTATGAATGCACTGTAAATGGTCAACCATTCTCGCTAGGAGACTGTAAACTCAAAGGAATGGGTTATGAGCAAGCCAGTCGACTGCACTGTTACTCAAGCTGTGAATACTTACAGAATCGCCAAAGAGCTATTGACTCTACAGTTTGCCTTCTAAACTACAGCTATTGGCTGATTCAAAGAAACTACGTTGAAAAGAAGATGGTTCAAGAGCAGAGGTCAGTTCCTTTTGAAAGACGTGACTTTGTTTTCTTTGACGAGGCACATAAGGTTGATGAAGTTGTACAATCACACTTTACACCTCGAGTTGACCGCTTTCTTGTCGATAAAATGCTCCAGGCAGAGAGTTTCCTACTCAGAAATCAGATAGAGGGCACTGGGTATACCAAGACGCGACTCCAATCAGTTGTGAATGATGTTATGATGCTTCCGGGCAAAGCTCAGGTATTCGAGGCTATGGAGGTTCTGGAGCGTGTACTTATCAACTACAATAAGGCATCAAGAAGGGTTAAGAAAGAGGCCAATCGAAGATTTAAGGGCTCCGATGTTACAAAAGACTGGCAGAAGGCCATGACCACATTCGAGAGAATCAAAGACACTCGATGCAAAATACAGGACTACCTTGAACTTATTCGTGAAGTTGGAGTTGACAAGATGGTTATCGACCACCAACAGGATGAAACCAAAACCATGTGTGTTGAAGAGGCCAGGATGATTAAGAAGTACCTACATGAAAAGGCAGGGTTCAAAGTCTTCATGAGTGCTACGATCGGCGACCCTAACACCTACATGAAACTAATGGGTATTGAGAACGCCAGGTTCATCCGCCTCGGTAATCAGTTCGACTACACAAAGAGTCCAATCGTCTTTGTAAACCGTTTCGGACTTTCACACAAAGAGAAGGAGATGAATCTACCTAAAGTTATTCAGCTATTAGATCAGATCATCGACAAACACAAGGGCCAGAAGGGCATTGTCCACACAGGCTCATACGACTTTAAGAACCGAATCATCAGAGACTCTAAACATGTGTTCAGACTTATGCACTATGATGGTAGTAAAGAGAAAGAGGGTGCTTTCGATTTATTTAAGAGTACTAAAGAAGACAAGGTTTTAATAGGTCCTTCACTCTTAGAGGGACTTGACCTTAAAAATGATACAAGCAGGTTCCAGATCTTCTTTAAGATTCCGTACCCTTCAATGGTGGATCCTCTGATTAAGGCTAAAATGGAGGCTTCTAGAGAGTGGTACAACTGGAAAACGTCTGTATCTATCCTTCAAGGTGTGGGTCGTTCAGTAAGGAATGAAGAGGACTGGGCGGTAACTTATATCATCGATGCAAACTTCGGGACTCTCATGTACCATAACAAGGATGCTTTCCCTCCTAGCTTTACGGACCGCTTAAAAGTCGTTAAATAGTGCAATCAACTACACTTTCATATGTCATTTACTAGATTTGTATTAGTATGGAGTAAGAAAGTGCAATAAATTGCACAAAATGAAACACTCTATATTTTTAATAATATAAGATACGGCCTGAAGAACCACCGTACTTAATAACCGTTAAAAATTAGATGAATAACAGACAGCTTAAAATTGAATTACTCTTCGCTGCAAATGAAGTTATACAGCAGAGCATTGATAAAACCCCTAATAGGGAACACATTGTACCTCTAAAGGAATTTATAAGCATTATTAAAGATGCTATAGATCAATCATTAATATTCTATGAACGTCACATAGAAAAGAATTCTGATTGCGGAGAACCCAGATCAAGATCACTTAAAGTAACATTTGAACCTAATGGATTAAGTGTTAAGTATGTGGTCAATTTCTCAAGCATATTTAGTATTATGGACGGTAGTTCATTTGTAGATATGATGGGAGGTGGTATTAACTTCGATGTATTTTTTGACGTATTAAATGAATTGTCTGAAGATGTATTCCAGACAACATACTCAGTCCAAGACATGTTCATGGATGGAATTATTGAGTGTGAAACAGTATTTAACATTGATCATCTTCTAGATCATGTTAAAAAAATGCCACAGCCACATAAACTCTTTTGATATGGAAAAATATTCAATCACACCAAATGAGTCTATTATTACAGTGTGTTCTGTGATGTTAGAAGAACTTTACGCTATTAGCGATTACACTACTAGAGAAGATGGGAATAGTTTAATTGATGATGATAGATCTCAATTTATTGGCTATCTTAGTGAAATAATTGATGTGGCATTGTATGAAATGTACGGTGTTAAGACATCCTTCTATGAAGTATGTGAATCAACTGGCCATTTTTCAAAATTCAGATCAACAAGAATTCTAGACGATTACATCCAATTCTCTGGTTATATTGATACCTCAGATACTGATTGTAATCCTGAAATAGGTAAAACAAGGGTTCATAATTTTACAAATATGATCTATGAAATAGAGACAGTCCGTATTGAAGGAACACAATGGCAGGTCTCTTTTAAGATACCACTCGAGAAATTATCTGAGTTTATGTATCAATTGGAACAAGAATAGTACAAAGTGACTAAAAAGTTGTAAAAAAGTTAGCCCGACATTTTTTTATGTCAAAACTTTTTTGTATATTAGTAGTGTAATCATTAAAAACAAATAAATGTCACGTTACACAGAAGGAATCCGTCTTGAAGATCATAGTTTAGAAGATGTTTTTAAGGCATATAATGTTAAGAGCGAAGTTAATTTTGTCGATACTTTCTTCGGTGAAAAAGAAGTCAATACTATTCTTAAAGCCTGCGGGTTTGAAACTGTTACAGGTATTGATCGCACTCTAGAACATCGTATTCGTATTGGTAAAAATGAAAAACGAGCAGATCTTACATTTCAACAAGATGATGAGCTTTTTTATTTTGAAGTAATGAGTCAAGGTGGCGGCGGTAAATGGGATTCCGATCACCATGAACAAATAATGACAAAAACATTTAAGCTGGGCTTAGATTACGGATCAGAAAATGTCCATACATTCGCAATTGCATTTAAGGAATTCGATGCAGAATACTTAGAAGATATTCAACGAATGGAAAATGGATATGCTGTGCACCTTCGTTTTAATGATTCAGGTTACTATGCCGATGTATATGGTATGGAAGCCAAAGCTACTAAAAAGACCATTAAGCTGGGTGAGTTTGAAGAATACGGTCAAAAGATCATGGATGCTCTAAGCTTTAAGAACCGACGTAATAAGCCAGCAGAAGGCCGATATCTCTATATTGGTGCATCACATCCTGATGTTGATAAGTCACGCTATGCTGGTATTGAATTAGTAATGTATACTGGTAATCGAAATGTAATCGGTATTAAACTTCATTCTAAAGTTCGAGATTTAGAAGCATTCAAATATATTAGTGAAGATCTTAGTAAGATTATTTCAAAGACTATTGAAAATTGTCCTACATTTGAAGGGCGAAATCCACAAGAGGCTAAAGGAGGTACTATTAAATTTGATTTTAATGTTGCAAACTTTACAGAGTTAGACATTAAAGAATTACAGTGTATTGTCCGTGGTTATGCGAATGCCCTTGGATGTTCCGAGCTAGTGTCATAAAATAATTGCAAAAAAATTAGACTGAGATTTTTTTATGTCAAAACTTTTTTGTATATTAGTACTATAATTAAGAGACAAACTATGAAAAAGATCTTAACCTTCCCTCTTCGTCACGCTACTGGTGACTGTACTGCAAATGGCTTGACTAGCCGAGTTAACACAGTAGACCTCTACTACGGTGATATTAACACCGAAGTTCTAGATAAACTCGAAGAAGATGTATTGGTACTTGTTAAGCGTCAACTTTTTGGTCGAAATGCTGACTATGCAGTTCCTTACAGTGTTCTGAAGTCCGGTAAACATTCAATGATGGGAGGTAACTTTATTTACACCTCAGATTCACGCTTCCCCGACGAGCGTCCTATTCCTGTACATGACCGCGTAGAAAACAACTAAGATATGAAAACAACTATTCAATACGGTGTTGAAATCACCAAGCCATGGTCTAGCGAGATGTATGACCTAAACGAAAAGATCAAGGAAAACTACAAGTCTAAGATTGTAGCATTCATCGAAGGTCTCAAAACCCCAGAAGCCTGTAATGAAGTGGCCACGATTGTTAATCCTTACGGTTACGGCCCTGGATTAAATGACAATCTAGAATACATGAAGTCTGACATGGTTAAAAATGTCGAATATGCTGAATCTTACTGGATGAAAGAAATCATTGAAGAATTGTTGCAAGACGAGGCTATCGAGCCAATGGTTTATGAGCCAACTGGTGAAGCCATGAATATTATCGGATTTAAAAACTAAAACATGGAAAAGAAACAATACTTATCACAGATTGCATATCAATTAGCTTCTGAAAATCTAGAAGAGCTTAAGAAATATATGGATCTACAAATTGCCGCAAACGGTCCTCTAACTGCCAATCAGTTGTATAGTATTTATGATTATGTAAGTGCTATTAAACGACAGTGGCGTAATGAAACAGATGAGTTCAATGACCATCTTGGAATTTACCCTAAATAGAGTTAAACAATCCTAGCAATTCTACATATAAATAACATCAATATATAAGATATGTTTGAAGATTTTGAAGATCAAGACGGATTTCAAGAAGATAATTTGCCAAACAGAGTTGAAGAGGCTTTAGAGGCTTATCAAAAGATGATGATGCGTAGACTTGTTGAAGAAAACTACGAGCGTATCTCTACTAGAGGTTTTTCTTCTCAAGAGTTAAATGCATGGGACGATATGCAGCTTGCAACTCTTGTTGAAACCTTTGACTTCATGATTAACGAGTTTGAAGAAGAAGAGCAGTATGAAAAGTGTGCTGTTCTAGCTAGAGCCCGTGAGAGTGTTCTTAACAAAATGCCCTTTGAACCAACAAATATATAAGTTATGGAACACAAAGACCCACGTTTAGAAAAGATTCGCCTTTACAAAGGTTCTATCAAAGATCTTACAGATTTTATTAAGGATAAAGAAGCTGAAACAAAGGCTGCTCAGAAGAGTACTACGAACACTAATCATCTTCAGAATGGACAATAATGAAATGTTGATGGTACTGGAGCGTATTGCTTCAGCGCTAGAAAAGCAGAATCAATTGATGGAGATTCAAGAATTGCGCCAGCGTAAGTTGGATAATGCAACATATGAGAGTATCAAGGTAGATTCAAAGAAAGTAATTAAGACTGTACCTCGCTTTAACAAAGAGGGATGACACTATACGAAGTTTTAGGGGTTGACAAACATGCATCATCTGAGCAGATCAAGAAGGCTTATCGCTCATTAGCAAAAGAGTATCACCCTGACAAGAATCCAGATAACCCTGCGGCCGAAGATCGGTTTAAGCAGATCTCCGATGCATATAACACTTTGAGTGATGATACGGCTCGTCTTAAATATGACGCTAGCCTTATTAATCCATTTGCAGGACAGGAAGGATTCAACTTCAATGGCGATCTTTCCGATATGTTCAACCAGTTCTTTGGCGGTGATCCAAGAAGAGCTAGAGGCCAAGACATCCGGTTAATGATGACACTCTCGTTCCAGGATGCTTTTACAGGAGGCCTTAGAACTATCAATACCGGCGGTGAAAACATCGACATCAATCTTCCTGCTGGGATGAAATCTGGAATGCAGTTTAAGATCTCAGGAAAGGGGAATGTAAACCCATATAATCCTTCAGCAGGTCCTGGAAATCTAATTATTACGTTTGAGGTTCTTACAGATTCTAGATTTATTATTAGAGATGATGATGTCTGGGTTCAGCAAAATATTCCATGGTGGGATATGGTCACAGGAACCAAGATTGATGTTCATACACTACAAGGAACGATTAAGGTTTCAGTTCCTGCACAATCGTTTGATGGAAAAACACTTAGAGTTAAAGACCAAGGCTGGCCGATATATAATACTAATCAGCGAGGCGCTTTAATGATTCAAATAAATTCTTCATATCCAAACCTAAACGAAGAACAATTAGAGCTCGTCAAAAAAATGAAAGAGCAACTAATTGAACTGGAACGGCAATAACAGATCTGAATTTATGCTTCAACTCATTGAGTTAGGGCATGTTTCTCGTGATCTTATGATGGATGCCCTGTATAATGTTCTCTTAGAAGATCATGCTAGAATTCTAGACAATGGTATTCCTAGAGACGAAGTAAAAGAGGCCATCTCCAGCTTAATTGTCCATTTCGAAGAAAAGGAAAGTTATGAGCGCTGCCACAAATTAAAAGAAATAGAAAAATGTTTATAATCGAAGTAAAGAAAGGTAACATCGAACAGGCTCTTAAGAAGCTTAAATCAAAGGTTATCAAGTCAAGACAACAGAAAATCCTTAGATCCAAAGAGGACTACACCAAGCCATCTGTAGCTAAACATGAAAACGACATGAAGCTAAAGAAAATGAAGAGCTGGGCAAAGGAGAATAAGAAAATGTAATATAATAATTAAAGTCTCGTTTGAACACTCTTATAGTCCAGGTATTTAATATATACCATATCAAAGCTGCAACACAAATTCAACAGCTATGATCAAAAAGAAGAGAGAACAAATGTCATTCGATATTTCCAAAGAGGAAAAGGACGCACTCATGAGAGCTGCGTTTTATACTTTAACAAGAAATTTTACTAAAACAGTGAATCGCTTCGTTGTATTTAAAGACGGGGAGAACATTGTTGAAATACCTCACGGTATTGGTCAGCGTTCTAAGTTTATCGATGTGCTAGTAATCTATTTCGAAGAACAAGAGGAATACGAAAAGTGCGATAAGCTTGTGAAGCTAAAAGAACTGGTCATTATGGCCGGGGATTAAATATAGTTAAAATAATGTCAGGAAGAAGTGGTCAATCCAGCCGCCGAGTTTTTGATAGTAGCTCACTAAAAGGAGTTCAGCTACGTCTATCTCAGCAAAAATATTTAAACACTATTAACGAAAATCAAGTCACATTCTGCTACGGCCCTGCCGGAACCTCAAAAACCTATACTGCATGTTATGCAGCCCTAAAAATGCTTGAGAACAAAGAAATCGAGCATGTAATCCTTTCTAAACCAATTCAAGAAGCCGGTGAAAAACTAGGCTTCCTTCCAGGTGAAATCAGCGAAAAGATTGCACCTTACATTCAGTCTTATAAATCAAACATCATCAAGATCATTGGTGCTGAAAAGGCAGACATCCTTTTTGAAAAGGGTATCTTTCAATTCGAGCCCCTTGCATACATGAGAGGTAACACTTATGATAATGCACTAATGATCCTTGACGAAGCACAAAATGCCGACTGGAAACAACTAATGCTATTTGTTACTCGTATGGGTAAAGATTCTAAAGTAATCGTAGCAGGTGACGTTTCACAGCATGACATAATCAAGAGCAAGGTTTCACTACCAGCATTTATTGATATGCTAAAAGGCGTTAAAGGTGTTGGTGAACATGTGTTTGGCGAAGAGGACATCGTAAGGGCGAAGATCCTACAAGAAATCGTCAACAGATACGATAAGTGGAAATCTGACAACAATAAGTAAACAAAATAACATCCTGTACGTATAATACTAAAATTAACGTTATGCGCTCAGGAAAAGTTATCCTACTCAAACCAACATACAACGGCGATTCCTCTATTATTGAGGTTGGTGTTGATGAAGCAGGTCGTGGTGCCCTTGCAGGCCCAGTCACTGTTGCAGCCTGTATTATGCCTGCTGATTTCCAGCATGAGCTTATTCGCGACTCAAAACTTTTAAGTGAAGGTCAGCGCGCAGAGGCACGCCAGATCGTCTTAGATAATGCCATTGCCTGGGCTGTACGTCACGTTGATATTGCAGACATCGAGTACCTGAACATCTTAGGAGCGACCCTTAAAGGTATGGATATGACACTGTTAGAAGTTAGTCAAAAAGTTGAGTTTAACTTTATCACGGTTGATGGTGATCAGTTCCACGGGTTCCAAGGAGTTCCCTTTGAAACTATCGTTGGAGGTGATAACAAGTATATCAACATCGCCGCTGCTTCTATCTTGGCTAAGACCGAAAGAGATATGTTGATGAAAGAAATGAGCGAAGAATACCCAGAATATGGGTGGGGTTCTAATAAAGGCTACGGTTCTGCTCAACACAGAAATGCAATTAAGAACATTGGTATCTGCGAACACCACCGTCCTTCGTTTGTGTCGCACATGACTACCACAACTGCCTCTTTGTTTTGAAGCTTTTTTGGGGCTTTCTTCTGTTCATGCTTGGACAGGGTATGATTTGGATTCAGACTAACGGTCAGTTTATTTGGCCTTGGTTTAAAAAGAATCCACTACTCGTATCGATCGTTACCGGATCATTTATTTCATACATTGTAATTTATGCAACTAAACTTGTCGTTGAGCATTTCGATGGGTTATTATGGCCGGGCAGATTTATTGGATTTGCATCTGGCATGTTTATATTTGCATTCATGACGTGGGCATTTCTCGGAGAGGGGATTAACTTTAAAACAGCCATCTCACTCGTATTGGCAGCAACTCTTATATGTGTTCAGTTATTTGTTAAGTAATGAATGATTTTATCTTTGCAGGAATTCTGGCAGCAGTCAGCAGATTCATAAGACTAAGAAAGAAACAGAAGCAGGAGACTGAAGATGTTATCCAAGTACATTTACCAGAGTATGTTAAATTTATTATAGTTTACATATTTATGTTTGTCTGGATTAAATTTGTTGATTTTGCATTTTATTTAATGTTTGGAGTTTAAACCTTGAAACATTTAGATACACGTTGATATAATCATTAAACCTAATAAACCACACCATGAGCGTGTATCATAAGTGGCGAACTGTATTCGTCCAAATCACTAAAAACGCATCAAGTGCAATACACGAAGCACTGAGAAACCCATCAGATAGTTCACACGATCATGCAATGTATATTGACATTCTTTCACAGAATGATCCAGAATTAGTAGAAAGTTATTATTCATTTGCAATTTGTAGAAATCCATACGACCGATTCGTATCAGCATGGGAATATCTTAAAAATTACGAAGAAGTTCGTTGGCCTTTAACCTTTGAAGAAACAGTAAATACTTTCCATAAACGGGGGCGGTTTTTCTATACAAATGAAGATCTTGTTTGGTGGCCTCAAGCCAGATTTGTGGCAATTAAGAAAATTGTTCTAGTAGATAAAATATTAAGATATGAAACTCTTGAAGAAGAATGGCCATCAATTATTGAAGAGATCATGAAAAAAGTTCCAGACGGTTACTCAAGACCTAAAGACATTCTAGATAGAGTAAACGCAAGCAATAGTCGCGAAGGCCGTAAATGGCAAGACTATTATACACCGGAATTAAAGGAGAAAGTTTACGAGCTCTACCGCAGAGACTTTGAATTGTTCAATTACACAAAATAATTTGAAACAATCTTTAAAATACACATAAAATATAAGTATGAAACTAATCATTGTAGGTAAAGCAGCATCTGGAAAAGACTTCTTGAGAAAGCGTCTTATGGACAAGGGCATGCAATTTGGTGTTTCACATACTACACGGCCTCCTCGAGTTGGTGAAGAGAATGGCCGTGATTATTTCTTTGTATCTGAAGAAGAGTTCCTAGATATTGTTAATCGTGGTAACATGGTTGAGTATCAGAAATTCAACGGATGGTATTACGGGATGGCTCAATGGATCTGGAATGAAGCAGATGTTGTAATCTTAAATGCAGATGCAGTAAGTCAACTTTCTGATGAAATCAAATCAAAGAGCCTTATTATTTACTTAGACATTGAACGCGAGATTAGAGAAAAGAGAATGGTCGAACGTAAAGATGCTGATGACAGTTTACAGCGAAGAATGGACGCTGACGAAGAACAATTCCATTTATTTAACAATTATGATATCAGAGTGGCTAACCACGATTTCTGATATATAAAATCTAAAGTAACTCACATGCAAGATTTAAAAGCACAAGCTAGAGAACTAGAAGCAAAAGTAACAGAGCTTCAAGTTGAAACTGCAAAAACAAATTACGAACTTCAGTTTGACGATATGTCAACTGTAAGCAGAATTCTAACACACATCGATAAAGATTACGAATGGCAATCACGCAATGCCGCATTGACAGTCCATGTTTATGACAAACTAAAGGCTGAAAAGAATCGTATCTCAGCTTCTGACGTTGATACAACAGAAGGTATTACTCTTAACATGCAGGCCACTGAACTTACAGGTCTTTACAATATTCTTTTGAATATCACAGGATCAGGTGTTGAAAAAGCTCGCTCGTTTGCAAGACTTTTGACCAACGTTGGCCAACAAGTTAGCGAAGCTATGGAATCACTTGCTAAGAAGAATGAAGAAATTCAGGCAATGCATGCAGAATTGCGTGACCTAGAATATAAAATTCAAGAAAATGAAATTAGCAAGCAAGTCGAAGAAGAGGTTACAAATTCTTGATGCGCTGTGTGAGGGAATCACACACGAGGATGTTTTTGGAACCATAGACTACAAAAAGCAGAACGAGGACAAGATCAAACAGTTCATGTATCCACATATTTTGGATACAATGACTGAATACCTTGTAGCATCTGAAGGCCTTGGCAGAAATGAAGCCAAGGTTAAGGTTAAGGCCATGCTTAAATGGGAGGGTAATGTGAATACAACTGTTCACAATATCGTTTTCATGGGCACTCAAAACCGTCCAGATATGGTATTTGAGATGGGTGATCTTCGTGTTGCTATTGAAGTTAAGAGAGGTGCATCGGGTGCAGATCTGAGAGCCGGTATCGGACAGTCCTTAATTTATGCAACGCATTATGATTTTGTAATCACATTGTTCATCGATACATCGGATGACAAGAGAGTGCACAATGCACGTTCAGGTTCAAATGAATTCCAGTTCATGGATAACCTTTGGAAGAATTACAACATCAAATTTATCACCATTTAATGGCTATATTCTTAATCGCTAACTGTCAATTTGGCCGGGCGAACATTATTAAAAAGAACAAGCGCCCCTTTGAATCAGTTCATGAAATGAACGATGAAATGATTCAGAGGTGGAATGCTGTTGTAACGGATGAAGACCATGTTATCCATTTAGGTAACTTTGCTTGGGATCCTACAACAGCAGAAGAAGTTCTTGGCAAGCTTAACGGTAAGACCATCTCACTTTTACCAGGAGAAGAGGATTCTGCAATTCTTGATATGCATAATAAGGGACTACTTCCTGGAAATGCTACACTATCAAATAGAATCTATGAACTAGCCTCGGTAAAGGGAACATTTTCCTATTGGCCAATGTTAGAGTGGCCCGCTAAGACAGAAGGTTACTACCTTTACTACGGGTACTACAATCCAAAATACAAGCCTGATCACAAAAAGAAGATGATCAACATGGCTTGCGAGTTCTGGAACTACACCCCACACAATCTTTCAACTTTAATGAGACTCTTTTCAGATAAAGATGTTGAATAAGTTTAAAATTGTTAATAACTTTTCTGCTTGACTGTTTCCGGTTAAGCAGAAATTTTGTATATTAGTATAGTTAATCACTTAAACACTTAGATAAATGGATCAAATCTCAGGATACATTGGAAAAGCAATCCTCGTGCTAGTTGGAGTTGCTTTAATCGCAATCGTTATGGCAATCCCAGTATGGTGGTTGTGGAATAACTTCCTCGTAGGTGCAGTGGACGGGGTCAATCAAATTGGATTGCTTCAGTCTCTTGGTTTAAACATCTTGTTCGGTATGCTTTTTAGAAGCACTAACCGTAACATTACAAGCAGTATCAAAGACTCTTTGGACGAGAAATAAAAAGTTTAAAAATATTTGCGTGACTATTGTCATATGTCAAATATTTTTTGTATATTAGCACCTGTAACCAAATAACTAAAAAGAACATCTATGGCTTCATACCGCGAATTAACTGAGAACTTCGTTGCAACACGTTCACACAAAGATTACACTGCCCTTTACCGTAAAGTAAAGCCAGGTCTTCAGAACTACGTTAAGAATCTTATTAAAGATGCTGACATTGCAGAAGATATTGCTGTAAATACTTTGATCAAAATGTGGACCAAGATCGATATGTACGATCCACAGTATCAGATCACTACCTGGTTGTATCGCATTGCTTATAATGAGGCTCTTTATTATATGCGCGAACGCAATCGCAAAACCTCATTAGATCGCCTTCGTGATGATTTCGGTATTGAGACTATCAACTCAAGTAACGGTGTTGCTTTAAGCGAGATGGTTCAAGAAGAAATGATGAAGACCGAAAGTGATTGGTATGAAGAAGAGTCTGAGATCACAGAGCGTTACGAGTTGGCTCTTAAAGCTATTCGTGATCTTAAGCCACTCTACAAAGACATTCTCGTTGACCGTTTGATCGGTAACATGAAGTACGAGGATATTGCAACTAAGTATGAGTTGCCACTCCAAACTATTAAAAACCGAATCCGTCGAGGCCGTACTCTCATTGTAGAGTCAGTCGGTGTTGATTTCACTTTATAAATAAAATAAAACCATTATTATGAAACTACAAGATCTTTTCAAATCAGAATGGCAAGAATCAGTTCAAGAATACTCTGATTCTATCCTAGATGCCCTTCTCACAGCTGAGAACGCCCAAGAAATTATTACTAGTAACGAGCATGGTGCAGTCTTTAGAGAATTGCTATGCGAAATGGTTACAGTTACCTCTGAAGAAACTGGTGAATTTGAGTTAACACAAGAAAACCTTAATGAGTTGCTAAAGACTGCGACGATTTATGTTAGTCTTTTGAATTTACAGCAGCACGGTATTATCGAATTTACTAAGGACGAAAACGGAGAAGAGGCATTTACTGTTACTCCTCAGGGTATGGAGCTTCAATAAATTAAATATATACAAAAATATATTTAATAGTATGAAAGTCGGTATTACAATAAGTCTACATCAAAATTCTATTTGGGCTAGTGGAGTAAATCAAAACGCTATCTACTTAGCACTCCTTTTAAAGGAAGGTGGGCATGATGTAACATTAATACTTTCAGATCATACAAATACGGGTTCTTCAAGTGAAATTATTGAAGTATGTGATACCCATAAATTAAAGCATGAAAATGTAAATAGTAGTATTAAAAAGTATTTTAATGTTATTATTGATATTGGTTTCTGGTTATCAAATAATTCTGTTGCCTTGTTTAAGGCTAAAAATCCTAAAATAAAGATTGTACAGTATAACTGTGGAAACAACTTCCTACTAGAAACAGAACACATTCTTTTTGACCACATTCCTAACAGGTATAAAGATTTTGAGAATACTTCTTGGGGAGAACAACCTGTTAGGGCCGATCAGATTTGGATTATTCCACAGATGGAAAATACATGTAAAGATTGGTATAAATTTGTATCTAAGTCTAAAAATGCAACAGTTGTTCCATTTGTCTGGGAACCTATTGCTACTGAGATTTACTGTGAACAAAAAGGATTTGGTGAATTTGTAAAGAGACCTATCAAAAAGATTGCAACAATGGAAGCTAATATTTCCGTTATGAAGCACTTCTTACCAACATTAGTTACCGTTGAAGAACTTCTTGATAGAGGTATTGATATTGAAAAACACATGATCATGGGTGCTGATCATTTGATATCAAAGCCAAGAGTCACACAAATTCTAAGAGATAAAAAACTTTTAATCGAAGGTAAGATCTCATTGAATCCTAGAGTCCCAACACAGGACATGATCCATATACATGCTGATCTTGTGCTTTCTTGGCAATGGGAAAACAACCTAAACTACCTGTATTTTGATGCAGCATGGATGGGAGCCCCTGTAGTTCATAATGCAAATCTTTGCCCTGATCTTGGTTATTACTATGAAGGTTTCCAGATGTATGAGGCCGCTGATGTTGTCGAAGAGGCCATCAAATCACATCCTACCGATGAAACTTATCTAGAAAGAAATAGAGAAGTCATTAAAAGGTACACACACCACAACAAGAACCTTATTAAACAATACAATGAGCTTCTTGAAAATCTTGTCAATAATAAGTTTGTAGAGATGAACTACAACTGGCAAGATAACTCGGTATCCCCTAAATAAGGATATATACTAAATGCTGTTAGACTATAATTCATTTTTGGTAGAAAAGAGATTGGTAGAATCTAGAAGACAACTACTAATCAACATCTTTAATCAGTTCGAAGAAATCAAACCAGTCATCAACGAGGCAGTAGTTCTTGTTGAGGCTGGTATTTTTGATGAGGCCTTCGATATGATTAATGAGGAGTCTCTTATGGTCAAAATGAAGCAGAAGTTTGACAATGCTGTACAGATCGCTAAGCAGAAGGGCAAACAGGCCCTTTCAGATACACAACAAAAGATTCTAAAGCTAGGTGGCGACATTGCAAATGTAATCAAGCTAATGGTAGGTCAGCTTAAGAAGTGGGCCAAAGAAACTTTCGATACTGCCAGATCTGCATACTCTAACTTTGCAAAGTCAAAAGTAAAAGAGATCTCAAATGCATTTAATAATGCAGAAGAAGGAACTAAGACCCTAATTATTAAAGAAGTTAAAAACCTAAAGGCTATTTCTAAGTCAGTTCTGGGTTGGATGACTGCAGGTCTTGTTAAAAATGTTGCAAAGGGATCTCAAGAAGCAGCAACTGAAGAAGTTAAAGAGTCTATTGATTCTCTTTTTGAACTGGCAATCATTGAGTCTATTAACGAGGCTATTCTTTTAGGCAATCTTGATTTCAATGACATGGTTCAAGAGTCTAGCGATGAGACTATTCCATTTGTTTCTTCTATTGCACACAAACTCCACCACGTACCTCCTTTTAATCTACTAGATAAAGTTAAGCAGGGTGCTGAGAAAATCACAGGTATTGTACTGAACAAACTGTCGTATTATGCAACTGAGTTTGCAGGGGCTCCAGGTCCTTTTGAGTTTGTTGCCCTAGCAACAATCGTAGGTATCGTTGCAGAAGTTGAAATCAAGCACGCAGCAAAACACGCCCTAGTCCACGCGATTCCAGGTATTGGAACATTCGCATCTATTATCAGCCATACAGCTATGGCTCTTGCCATCATCGGCATTCTTGAGGCTCTTATTTCTGGAGACGAAAAGAAACAATCTGATCACTAATACATATAATCCATTCACGCGTCCATGGTGTAATGGTAGCATAGCGGTCTCCAAAACCGTTTGTCTGG
>OCVQ010001115.1_pt1 | contig 21507 bp, 18 predicted proteins | sample 1539061 | NCBI WGS metagenome assembly OCVQ01 (sample SAMEA3355526, study PRJEB22509) | marine metagenome | biome: marine; feature: river plume; material: water | place: USA | collected 2010-08-08 | depth 0.5 m | reverse complement strand
TCGTGCGGTGACCTTCATAGGGCCATGGCTGATACATGCGGTATAACCCTTGCAAAGTCTCGAAGCTTGATCCCGAATCCCGCTTCTTGGCTCGCGGGCACGGTGAGCCTTTGGAAGGAGTGGATCGCGCTTTGCTTAGTTAGTCAAGTCAAGCGAGCGAACTGCGGCTGCACGTTCGATTGCATTTCGAGGGTCAATCCAGACCCCTTGGCACCGCCTGACTCCGCGCAGGTATCTGACTATCGAACTCGCATGGCTACCGCGTTGTCGATCAGCCAGCAAGCTCTTGACTTTGAGGTCAATGCCGCGTTGCGGAGGGTTGAAGCCTCGATACAAAAAGGAACTCCGCTACAGTACTTTAAGGGAAAGTGGCTAAATCATATTATCCAGCGGCACCTTGAGGCGCAGCCGCGCATCCCAGATGCAATGATCAGCGGGGCCGGCGAGCGAATCGGAGTGTCTCTAGTCGGTCAAGTTGCTCATAGCCCAGCCTGTATCTGCTGTGCAGTGTACTCTCGCCCGGTTCTGGCAATATTAGACCAACTACGATAGCGCGATGAAGCTTAACCCCTCGCGCAAGCGAAGAATCAACGGCTGGTCACCAGATTCGGGCTGGTGGCACACCATACATTTTCGACGGCTTGGGCCCGGCGCCCTGTCCTTGGCGCCCGCTTAGCTCAAACGTTAGCGCACTTATCCATCACCTCCGCATGCTGCCCCTATGGAAATCCCGAACCCACTCCCCAAGCTTGCTCTTGATTACTGGTATCAAGTTCTCATGGTTGTTTGTGTCGCGGTTTTTCTGCTCGCCGGGGCCGGAATATTGAAGGCATTCCCCGTTGCTCCGACGGCTGCAATTTCTGCGGCCGGCTTCTTTGTCGGGCTTGGCGAGTGGATCAACCATCCTCTTCAAATATCCATCATGCGCAGCACGGCATACCAGCCCGGTGGCGTTCTCACTGCGCATCCCAGGGACAACAAAATCATTGGCGTTGCCTTCGTGGCACTCGGTGTCACCTTGATCGCTTATGGCGTGTATTTTATCGTCGCGTGAGACGAAAGGTTGAATTTTGCAACCTGCGGGCAGCATACAGGTGTAGCTCGGCTAGAAGAATGCTAATCCTAGGGTGTGCAAGATTTTGGGAAACGGACGATTCCCCTGGGGCATGAGCCCCGCAGCCCTTGTACGCCTGCTGCTTGCGAGGGAGGCGCAACTGGACGTTTTCGTTCGGTTGGTATCGCGGCCACCAATAGTCACAAAGCCCGCGGACGACATTGAAGTCCGCACAAATACTGTAGCGCCTAGCTAAGACATGTCGACAATTGGGGATGACGGTATATTTGCTTCAGTACCGTCAGACTTGGGGAAACTGGGAACCTGTGATACCGTCACGAAACCGTGAACATGGGCAGCGGCATCGTCTGCATCACAGCAAATCATTTAAGTGAGCATCAGCCCGATGAAAAATACTACGCTAACGCGGCAACATGAGGCTATTTTCGTCGGTATCATCACCACGCAAACAAAGTTCAGCTTAGTTCAGCCTCTCTCATTTACGTTCAGTGCGCCGACAGTATTCCCAATCGAGTGGTAATAGTATGCTGAGCGCCAAATGACCATGGTCTGAATCAAGGCGCACGGTGTCCAACAACCTCAAAGCCGCCCTGTGGATGCTGGGCGCCATCGCATCCTTTTCGGCAATGGCGGTCGCGGGTCGCGAGGTCAGTCAATGGCTTGATACCTTCGAGATCATGACCTACCGCAGTCTGGTGGGCATTGTGGTCCTGTGGGTCATCCTCACACTAACCGGACAATGGCGGCAGGTGACGCGTCGCTCAATCAGCACGCATGTGGTTCGCAACGCTGCGCATTTCACGGGGCAGAACCTGTGGTTTTATGCGATGACTTCGATTCCCTTGGCGCAGGTGTTTGCGCTCGAGTTCACTTCGCCCATTTGGGTGGTCTTACTGTCTCCATTGATTTTGGGTGAGCCACTGACACGCCTCCGGTTGATGTCGGTGTTGGCTGGTTTTGTGGGGATCTTGATCGTCGCGCGCCCGTCGCCAGACACCATCAGTCCAGGATTGATTGCGGCAGCCAGCTCTGCTGTTTTCTTTGCGCTGTCTGTGATGTACACACGACTGCTCACGCGCACCGAGACCGTGCTGTGCATCATGTTCTGGCTCACGTTGATGCAGGCTGCTTTTGGCATCATCTTCAGCGCTTGGGATGGTGACATGGTGGCGCCATCGGCCCAGACATTGCCGTGGTTGGTTCTGATCGGATTGGCAGGGCTGCTGGCTCACTATTGCCTCACCAGCGCACTAGCTATTGCGCCAGCGACCGTGGTCGTGCCAATTGATTTTGTGCGTTTGCCGACCATTGCGATCGTCGGTATGTTGCTTTATGGCGAGGCACTCGATGCGTGGGTGTTTGTCGGTGCCACCGTGATCTTCGCTGCGAATTACGCCAATATTTGGTATGCGAACAGGCGTTAAGGCCCCGTGAAACCCTAGCTCGATTCGGTGACGGTTTCGTACGTTCCGGGCAGCACAATTTCAATCAACTCCAGATCCTCCCAATGGGCTATCTCCCGATGCCTAATCAATGAGGCACATGCGTATCCACCCAGACTAAAATCGCCTTTGACCAGCGATAGGTCATAAAGGAGCCTCCCGTGTCTACTGGTAGTTTGTACGTTCCGCCGCAATTTAACTGCACCGACATTGACAAGGCGCAAGCGCTCCTGCGTGCCTACCCCTTGGCGCAGTTGGTCTCGGTGGGGAGCGATGGTGCACCCTTCATATCACCGTTACCCCTTGAGACGTCTACCAGTGACCCTTGGGTGCTCATCGGCCATTTGGCGAACGCCAACCCCCAGGTTGCCTTGTTGAAAACCAATCGAAAAGCTTTGGTGACGGTGATGGGGCCACAGGCTTATCTGTCTCCAACCGTCTATCCAGATTCACAGCGCGTACCCACTTGGAATTACGTCACCTTGCACGCGCAGGTGGATGTACAGCCGATCGATCCAGCGACCGACAAAGATGCGTTGCTCAAAACCTTGATCAAAACACATGAACCCCCGTACGCCGCGCAATGGCGTGGATTACCCGAGTCATACACGGAAGCCATGCTGAGAGCCATTACGGGCTTTACCCTGACTGTCACGGCATGGACGCTAAAGGTCAAAGTTAACCAGCACCGACCCGAAGCCAAAGCCGCGATGCTTGCCCAGTATGCGAAGGGTGACGGCAGCGCGCAGGCACTGGTCGAATGGATTGAAGGATGGCAGCGGCCGTGACAGAGGCGGCTGAGGGCGCTCGAGCTGAGGATGTCGCCGGTATGCAGGCGGCCCTGGATTTGGCGTCCAAGGCTTACGCGTGTGGGGAGGTGCCTGTCGGCGCGGTGGTTGTGCGCAATGGGCAGGTGGTTGGACGGGGATTCAATCAACCCATTGGCAGCCATGATGCCAGTGCACATGCGGAGATACAGGCGATCCGCGATGCGGGCCGGGCGATAGGAAACTACCGTCTAAGCGACTGCACGATGTATGTCACGCTAGAACCTTGCGCCATGTGTGCCGGTGCCATTATGAATGCCCGCTTCACAAGGGTGGTCTACGGGGCGTCTGAGCCGAAAACGGGCGCAGCCGGTTCGGTGATTGATTTGTTCAGCAACGCTACTTTGAACCACCACACCACCGTAGAAGCGGGGGTGTTGGCCCAAAGTTGTAGCGAGCTATTGGCGCGATTCTTCGCCGATCGGAGAGCGGTTAATCAACAGCAGGCTACCCCCTTACGAGAGGATGCGTTGCGAACACCGGAAGTAGCCTTCGAGGCACTCAAAGACTTTGACTACCCACGCCATCGCTTAGATGCGCCCGATCTGCTCCAAGGACTACGACTTGAGTACATTGATATGGGCCCAAGGGAGGCTGCAAAAACATGGCTACTCATTCACCCCGCCCACGGTTGGAGCGCGTCTTGGCGCCATTGGGTAGAGCCACTCCTAGCGTCGGGCTGCCGCGTGGTGATCCCGGACTTGATTGGATTTGGGCGCAGCGACAAGCCCAAAAAGGAAACCATGCACACGCCTGAGTTTCAGAGCGCAGTCTTACGCGCACTCGTCAGTGCAATTGATGCCGCTGGTCTGCGCGTTGTTTTCTGCAACGATACGATGGGGTTGCACCTGGCGCAGACGGCGGAAGCGCTGAAACCAGGTGCCGGCGCTTGGTTGATCGCCGCGCCCAGTGATAACCGCAGCCGAGAGGCTTTATCGGTGGATGCGCTACCGTATGTTGATCAGGGTCACGCTGCCGCTATGCGAGCGGTGCGACGCTGGCCCAAGCCAGCCATTGACGTGCCCTCAAGGGTTATATTGTCGTCATTACCCTACCAGTTATACGATTTGGATCCGCAAGCTGATGCGCAGAGGCGAACTGCTCTCATCTCGGCGCTTGCGAGCTGACTTTCACAGAAAAATAAAACACCATGAGTCACATTTACCTGCTTTCTCCCAGCTCTGCGGTTCGCGATAAGGCGGCGTTACGGCGCGGTGTCAAACGACTGGAAGCAGCGGGCCATCAAGTTGAGGTCGATGCCCACGCCTTGAACCGCGACACCCGCTTTGCGGGTACCGACACCGAGCGGCTGGCCGCCATCAAGCGGGCTGCCGCCAGCGGGGCGGATACCGTGATGACGACTCGGGGTGGGTATGGCCTCAGCCGCCTGCTACCGGCCTTGCCCTACAAAGCCATTGCCAAGTCAATTGATAAAGGAACCCATTGGGTCGGCTTCAGTGATTTCACGGCATTCAGTTTGGCGGTGATGGCCAAGACGCAGCGTGTCACGTGGGCGGGCCCCGCGGTGGTTGAGGATTTCGGCGCACTTGACGGTGTCGATGAAATCACTAACCTGTGTTTTGATGACCTGATGACCCACATGAGTGAGGGCACCGGTTGGCGCATTGGCAAAGATGACCCCACCGCGTTCAGTGCGCAGGGGTTAACGCTATGGGGAGGGAATTTGTCCATGATCACCTCATTGGTTGGAACCCCTTATCTGCCCGCTGTGACGCGTGGCGCCCTGTTTATTGAGGATGTCGCTGAGGCACCCTATCGAATCGAACGCATGCTCACACAACTGCTGCATGCAGGGATTTTGGCCAATCAAAAGGTCATTTTCTTAGGCGCATTCAACCGATTCACCGCGTCCCCTCAAGACAGGGGTTACGGCCTGAAAGCTGTCATTGCTTGGCTACGGACCCATACCAAAGCGCGGGTCATCACGGGACTGCCCTTCGGGCACGTACCGACCAAGGTGCTTCTGCCAGTGGGGCAAACGGTTGATGTGGCAGCCACTGGGCGAGAGGTGCTGGTTTTGTGGTCCCACGATCACACTCATGCGCACCACCACTGAGGCCTGAACTGGAGCCCCCCATGACACTGCCATCTCGTCGACGCACCTTCGAAATACTTGAACGCGTGAACGGCAATGACCGAGTTGCCAAATGGGTTAACGGCTTCATCATGATCCTGGTGTTGGTCAATATTTGCGCGGTCATCATCGAGTCGGTCGAATCGATCTACCAGGCCTACAGCACGGCCTTCCACCTGCTGGAATATTTCTCGGTCACCGTTTTTGGCGCGGAGTATCTATTGCGGCTGTGGGCTTATGCAGAAAATGAGAAGGTGGGGCCAACCGTCGCGAAGCGACGTTGGCACTACGCCACCAGTTTGTTTGGTGTGGTCGATTTAATCGCCGTGTTACCGACCATTCTTTCGATCTTCATGCCGGGGATCGACCTCCGCAGTTTACGCGCCATCCGCTTGCTGCGTATCCTCAAGTTCACCCATTATTCCTATGCGCTGCAAGACCTCGGACGCAGCCTCTATGAGGAGCGCCGGGCATTCATGGCAAGTTTTTACGTGCTTGGATTGGTCATTATCATGGCGTCGACGTTGTTGTATCTGGCCGAGAATCAAGCACAGCCTGATAAGTTTGGGTCGATTCCAGATGCCATGTGGTGGGCCATCATCACGCTGACGACCGTGGGCTATGGGGACGTTTCACCAATTACCCCAGCTGGCAAAGTCTTGGGGGGTCTGGTCGCCATCATGGGCGTGTGTACCGTCGCGTTGATCACTGGTATTCTGGCGTCGTCATTCGCCGTGCAAATGGAGCGGCGCAAAGCCGAATTTCAGGCACATGTGGACGAGGCGCTCCGCGACAACGTCTTGACGGATGATGAGCTGCACTTTCTCTCCACGCTTAAAGATGACATGGGCATCAGCGAGGCGGAGTTTGATAAGCTGCTTCGGCGCATGGAGGCGCAAAAAACCAAACGCAGTTCAGGCGCTTAGGTTTGAGGGGCTGTCGCCTCGGCGCGAGCCAATTCAATCTGCTCGGATACGGTTAGCCACTCTTCTTCGAGCGACGCCACGCGATCCTCGGCCGCCTTTGTCCGCTTACCAATGTCCGCAATGGCATCACGGCTTGGGTTTTCGAGCAGGGCAGATGTCAGAGCTTCACGCTCTTTCTCTATCGATGCCAACGCCGCTTCTATCGCGGTGAGACGTTTTTGCAGCGGCTTGAGTTGATTCGCCAGCGCCTGCCGTTTTGCGGCCTGATCCTTGCGCTGCTGAGCTTGGTTACCGCGAGCCCCTTGATCAGCGGTCGGCGCCCTGGAACTTGCGGCGGACAGGCTTTCACGCTTTCGTTTGGCTTCGTCTAAGAGGTATTTTTGGTAGTCATCGAGATCACCTTCAAAGTCCTCGATGCCGCCTTTGGTGATCAGCCAGAAGTCGTCACACACACTGCGCAGTAGCGCGCGGTCGTGCGATACGAGCATCACCGTCCCATCGAATACGTTCAACGCCATCGCCAAGGCTTCGCGCGTGGTGAGATCCAAGTGGTTAGTCGGTTCATCCAAAAGCAATAGATTTGGGCGTTGGTAAACAACCATCGCCAAAACTAACCGGGCCTTTTCGCCACCACTCATGGTGCCCACGACTTGACCAACCATGTCCCCGATGAAGCGGAAGCTACCCAGAAAGTCTCGCAATTCTTGCTCGCGCGCGTTGATGCCCAGGCGCGCCGAAAGCCGCACGAGGTGGCCCAGTGGCGTGTCGTCCACATTCAGAACATCAAGCTCTTGCTGGGCAAAATACCCAATCGACAGACCTTTCCCTTCCCGAAATTCGCCACTGAGCGCCTTAATGGCCCGCGCAATCGTCTTGACCAGCGTCGACTTACCTTGTCCGTTGGCGCCCAGTAAACCGATGCGCTGACCGGCGACTACCGACCGCGTGATGTTCCGTACGATCGGAGTCGTTTGGCCCGCAGCGTCGGTATAGCCCACGACCGCATCGCGGATGGTCAGCATGGGATTCGGTAAGTCCTGAGGTGTCTTAAATTCGAAGGTGAAGTCGGCACTGGTGATGACCGGCGCGACTTTCTCCATGCGCTCCAGCGCTTTCACGCGGCTCTGGGCCTGTTTGGCCTTTGTGGCCTTGGCCTTGAACCGACTGATGAAACTTTGCAAATGGGCGATACGGTCTTGCTGTTTTTCGAAGGCCGCTTGCTGGACGGTCAGTTGCTGCGAACGTACATCTTCAAATGTGCTGTAGTTGCCGCCGTAGCGAGTCAATTTGGATTGATCCAAATGGACGGTCACGCGCGTCACGGCATCCAAAAATTCACGATCGTGACTGATGACCAAGAGGGTCCCCTCGAAGCGCTGTAACCAGGCCTCCAGCCACACCAATGCATCCAGGTCTAAGTGGTTCGTGGGTTCATCGAGTAGCAATAAATCAGCGGGGCACATCAGCGCGCGCGCTAATTGCAAACGCATGCGCCAACCGCCAGAAAATGAGTTGACTGGGTTTTCGAGTTCGTTGACTTGAAAGCCAAGACCCAGAATCAAGGTTTGTGCACGGGCGCGTGCATCAAATGCTCCGGCATCAGCCAGGGCAGCATGCGCCTCGCCAATTTCAGTACCATCGCCCGACACGTTAGCCGCCGTTAACTTGGCCTGTGCCTCGTTGAGTCGCGTATCACCAGCCAAGACATAGTCAGTGGCACTCATCGCAGTCTCAGGCATGTGCTGCTCGACTTGCGATAGGCGCCAGGTTTTGGGGAAGCTAAAAGTGCCACCGTCTTCGATCAAGTCGCCCGTTAGCAACGCGAATAGACTTGACTTACCAGCACCGTTGCGGCCAATGAGCGCTGCTTTTTCACCCGGGTGAATCGTGACAGAGGCTGCATCTAAAACAACTTTGGTGCCCCGGCGGATCGTGATATCTTGCAGCGTAATCATGCGGTCGTCTGCCCGATACCGGCGTCATCCAACATCTCTTTCGTCAACAACAACACCTGGTCAGCGCCGGCGCTGGTCGGAATCCATGTGGGATACAGGTCGGGAAAAGCCTGTTCAAAATACGGCCGCTCATGACCAATCTCGAGCACGACGACGCCCAGATCACTCAGATGTTGGGTGATCTTCGCCAGAAACGGTTTGATGAAATCCATACCGTCTGTCCCACCCGCTAACGCCAAGTCAGGCTCGGCTTTGAACTCAGGCGGCAAGCTGGCCATGCTTTGCGCATTGACATAGGGCGGGTTGCACACCACCAAGTCATACACCTCGGTCGTGAGGCCCGTTAAACCATCCGCGCAGGTGAGCTGGATGCGGTCGGCGAGGTCGTAACGCGCCACGTTGATCGCTGCGACCGCCAATGCGTCAGCGGAGATGTCAATGGCGTCGACTTGCATGTCAGGGTAGGTGAGGGCGGTCATGACTGCCAAACTACCGTTACCGGTGCACAGGTCCAGGGCACGTGTGCTTTCAGGGTCCAGCCACGCATCGATGTGTCCGGTGACCAAGGCCTCGGCAATCAGGCTACGGGGGATGATGGCACGCGAATCAATGTAGAAAGATAGCCCTTGAAGCCAAGCCTCTTGCGTGAGATAGGCGGTGGGCTGGCGGGTTTCAATGCGCGCCTTTATTAGCCGGTGCACCGCATCGCAGTCGGTATGCGAGACCATTTGACTGGCGACTTGTGGATCATCCAAGGGCGTATCCAAAGGCAGTCCGAGCTTCCACAAAACCAACCAAGCGGCCTCGTCAAACGCATTGGTTGTGCCTTGGCCAAAATGGACGCCTGATATCTCAAGCGTGTCTTTGGCTTCTTGAATGAGTGAAATGAGTTGCATGGCGGCAGGTGAGGGGATGACCGGACCGTTACGCCAGGGCGACTGACCGCCACCGGGTCAGATGGCGCGGTGGGAAGCGTTGGGCTTACTTACGGCGGCGCGGCGCAGAAGGTGTGCGGCCTTCAATGTGACGGAAGCTGATACGACCCTTGGTAAGGTCGTAAGGAGAAATTTCGAGCGTCACACGGTCACCCGCCAAGATGCGGATGTGGTTCTTGCGCATTTTGCCTGCTGAGTAGGCGATAAGCTGGTGCTCATTGTCCAACGTCACACGGTAGCGTGAGTCGGGTAGCACCTCGTTAACGACGCCCATCATCTCAATCAGGTCATCTTTTGCCATGTAGTTTCCTTGTTCCAATTCGGTGTGTGCGTTGGGGCGAGCGCCAACGGCAGCCGCGCGACCTCCAAATGGATCTGCGCAAAGCCCCTAATTATAGCGTCTGACGTTTATTCGCAACTTTCACTGTTGCTTGCGTGATGCAGTGGGCGGCCAAAGCGCCAGTCAGACCCCTGCGAGCAACGCCATCACGCGTTTGTATATGTTCTTGAGCGGCGCGATATCCGCTAAGGGCACGCACTCGTTAATTTTGTGAATGGTCGCGTTTGTCGGCCCCAATTCGATGACCTGTGGACAAATTTGCGCAATAAATCGCCCATCGCTGGTACCGCCCGACGTTGAGAGCTCGGTTTCAATCCCCGTCTCGGAACGGATCGCTGCCTGCACCGCTTCGACCAAGGTACCTGTCTCTGTCAAAAACGGCAAACCGCTGATGCTCCACGTCAGGTCGTAGGTGAGGCCATGTTGCTGGAGCACAGCTTCGACACGCGCTTGCAGCGATTCAGGCGTACTTTCTGTACAAAAACGGAAGTTAAAGTCGATCACGACCTCACCAGGGATGACATTACTCGCCCCGGTACCGCCGTGGATATTGCTGATTTGCCAACTGGTCGGAGGGAAAAATGCATTGCCCTGATCCCACTCCATTGCGGCCAATGCGGCCAAAGCAGGGGCAGCCTCATGAATCGGGTTGCGCGCCATGTGCGGGTAGGCGATATGGCCTTGAATGCCTTTGACGACGAGGCGCCCGCTCATGCTGCCACGGCGGCCGTTCTTGATCATGTCGCCAGTCTGCTTCACCGAGGTGGGTTCGCCAACGATGCAGTAATTGAGCTGCTCGCCACGTTCCACCAGCTTTTTGCAAACCAGGGCCGTTCCGTCTTTGGCGGGACCCTCCTCGTCACTGGTAATGAGCATCGCGATGGACAAGGGCGCTGCCGGTTGAGCAACCCGAAACTCTCGGATCGCTACCACCATCGCAGCCAGAGAAGTCTTCATGTCGCTCGCGCCACGGCCATATAAGTGGCCATCGCGGTGAGTGGGGGTAAACGGGTCACTCGCCCAGGCCTCACGCGGCCCGGTCGGCACCACATCGGTGTGCCCCGCGAACACGAGTAGCGGCGCCAAATCCCCATTCGGCAATGTGGGCGCCGTGTATTTAGCCCACAAATTGGTGACTTGCGCATCAGTTGGCCCCGCCATGATGCGCTCGCACACGAAACCCAAGGGTTGCAGTTCATCAGCCAGTAATCCCTGGCACCCCGCGTCATCGGGAGTGATGGAGGCTTTACTGATTAAAACTTCTGCGAGCCGGAGGGTTTCGTTCATGGTTGGTGGTCTGGGGTTTAGTCGCGTAACAGGTCGTTCAGGCTGGTTTTTGCGCGGGTTTTAGCGTCAACGCGCTTCACAATCACCGCACAGTAAAGACTGTATTTGCCGTCGTCAGATGGCAGGTTACCGCTGACGACTACAGAGCCAGCGGGAATGCGTCCATACGTGACTTCACCGGTGGCACGGTCGTAAATCTTGGTGCTCTGACCAATGTAGACGCCCATGGAAATGACAGAGTTCTCTTCCACGATCACACCCTCAACGACCTCGGAGCGCGCTCCGATGAAGCAGTTGTCTTCGATGATGGTGGGGTTGGCTTGCAGGGGCTCCAAAACGCCGCCGATACCAACGCCGCCTGACAGGTGAACATTGGCGCCAATTTGCGCGCAAGAGCCGACGGTGGCCCAGGTGTCAACCATGGTGTTTTCGCCCACGAAGGCGCCGATGTTCACGTAAGAGGGCATTAACACGGCACCCTTAGAGATAAAGCTGCCGCGGCGTGCAACTGCAGGGGGCACGACACGGACGCCAGCCTGTGCCATGGCGGCTGCATCCAGCTTGGAGAACTTGGGTTGCACTTTGTCGTAAAACGCCAGGTCACCTGAATGCATCGGCGCGTTGTCGTTCAGACGGAAAGAGAGCAAAACAGCCTTTTTCAGCCACTGGTGGGTGGTCCACTGACCCACGCCTTCACGCGTCGCCACACGCAGACTGCCGTTGTTCAGGCCGACAATGGCTTCTTCAACCGCGTCGATGACCTCTTTAGGCGCAGCTTTGGGTGACAAGTTGGCACGGTCTTCCCACGCGTTATCGATGATTTGTTGCAATTGTTGTGTCATGGGTTCTCCAGTATTAAAAATTAGTTCAGGTAGTTTTCGATGAATGCGCTGATGCGGTGCGCGGCCTCCAAACATTCCGCGGTCTCGGCGACCAATGCCATTCGGATGCGGCCCGCGCCGGGGTTCTGTCCCGCCACTTCACGCGCCAAGAAACTACCCGGTAAAACAGTCACATTGTATTGAGCCAACAATTCGGCCGCGAAACGCTGGTCATCACCTTGAAAGGCAGCGGGGACGGCGGCCCAGAGGTAAAAGCCGGCATCGGGCAACGCCACATCCATGACGCGCTCCAAAACAGGGGTGACCGCGTTGAATTTGTCGCGGTATTGCGCACGGTTGTCGATCACGTGCGCCTCGTCGTTCCAAGCCGCAATGCTGCCTGCCTGCACCATCGGGCTCATGGCCCCACCGTGGTAGGTGCGGTACAGCAAAAAAGACTTGATGAGCTGGGCGTCGCCCGCCACGAATCCGCTGCGTAGCCCCGGTGCGTTACTGCGCTTAGACAAGCTAGTGAACATCATCAGGTTCCTGAAGTCGGTACGCCCCAGTAACGCGGCGGCTTGTAGACCGCCCAATGGCGCCTCATCCCGGAAGTAGATTTCGCTGTAACACTCGTCTGAGGCGATGACAAACCCGTACTGGTCAGACAACTCAAACAGATACCGCCACTCTTCCAGCGGCATGACAGCGCCCGCTGGATTCCCAGGCGAGCACACGTACAGCAGCTGCGTTTGGGCCCACTGCGCCGGCGTGACTCGCGTCCAATCAACGGCAAAATTACGCGCCGGATCACTGGGTACAAAAATGGGCTCGGCGCCTGCCAGCAGCGCCGCACCCTCATAGATTTGATAGAACGGGTTGGGGCATACCACCAGGGGGCGTTTTTGATGGGCGTGGCTGGCATCGATCACCACTTGCGCAAAAGCAAATAGTGCTTCACGGGAGCCATTGACGGGCAGGCATTGGGTCGTTGGATCAACGGCGATGTCGTATCGGCGCTTCAGCCAATCGGTACACGCTGCACGCAACTGCGGTAATCCCCCTGTGGCGGGGTAGCTTGACAGCGCCCCTGTGGCGGACTGCATCGCGGCCATGAGGAGCGGCGGCGTGGGGTGTCTCGGCTCACCAATTCCCAAACTGATGGGGGCATGGTCTGCGCTTGGCGTGACCGTCGCAAATAGGGCGCGCAGGCGTTCAAACGGGTAGGCCTGCAGCGAGTTCAATAAAGGGTTCATAGCCCTCAATTATCGCTTGGCTGAAGGTTGCGTTGGTTGACCATGCTAATCAAATCGGTGAAGCGCTCGCCCTGTACCAAAACATGCTGTCGCGCCGCTCGCGCAGCGCGCTCTTCGTCCCCCGCTTGGAGGGCTGCACTGAGCTCGGCGTGCTCCGCGATCGATTGACCGACACGGTGCCGCACCTGCAGCTGCATCCGTCTGTAGGGCTTCAAGCGGTTTTTCAACGTGGTCGTTTGCTGCACCAAAAAATCGTTTCCACTGGCCCGGTAGATCAGTTGGTGGAACACCTCATTGGCGTGGTAATAGGCGTTCGGGTCGCCGGCCATGCCGACGGCTTCGCAATGCTGACGAGCCTGTGTCAATGCCGCCAGCAGTGCGGCGTCAGCACGGCGGGCCGCCAAACGTGCGCACATGGCCTCCAATTCCGCCATGACTTCAAACATTTGAATCAAACCAGCGGGACTGATGGATGCGACATAGGTCCCCCTTTTGGGAAGGACGTCCACCAAACCACTGGCCTCGAGCTGTTGGAGGGCCTCTCGCACGGGGGTTCGGGAAACCTCAAACCGTTCGGCTATTTCGTCAATGTGCAGTTGTTCTCCCGGGCGCAAACGCCCCTCGACGATGTCGTCTTCGAGTTGTTCTCGCATTCGCTGTACGAGCGTCGGTTTGGCGTTAGAGAGGGCCATGGTTAAGCACTATTTGGGGTAAACCACTAGATTGTCTAGGACTAAAAAAATATAACATTCGCGCTGTTTTATACAACACAAGGAGACTTTTATGAAGCCCGTTTTGAAGAAATTAGCTGCCTTGGCAGTTTTGGCTGGTATGGCCGTTTCGGCACATGCCGACATCGTGCTCAAAGCATCGCACCAGTTCCCTGGCGGTAAGGGTGACGTTCGCGACGAGATGGTACAAATTATTGCGCGCGAAGTGGAAGCCGCAAATGTTGGTTTGACCATCAAGGTGTTCCCAGGTTCAAGCTTGGTGAAGCCGAAAGAGCAGTGGAAAGCCATGCTCAGCGGCCAAATCGACATGACCTCGCTGCCGTTGGACTACGCATCCGGTTTCCATCCCGAGTTTGGCGCGACGCTAATGCCAGGCCTGGTTAAGAGCCATGCGCACGCGCGCAAGATCAACGCATCGCCTTTCATGGATGACATCCGCAGCATCATCAACAAAGGTGGCGTGGACGTTTTGGCAGATGCATGGTTGGCCGGTGCCTTTGCCGGCAAGGACACTTGTATCCTTGAGCCGAAAGACGTTAACGGCTTGAAGATCCGCTCTGCGGGCGCCACTTTCGCTGAAATGTGGGCCGGCGCTGGCGCATCTATCGTTTCAATTCCCTCAAGCGAGGTATACAGCGCGCTCCAGCAGGGCGTTGCGCAAGGTACGGACACCTCTGCCGGTAGTTTCGTTTCATTCCGTCTGTACGAGCAGTTGAAGTGCTTGACCGCGCCTGGCGACCAGGGTTTGTGGTTCATGTACGAGCCTGTGCTGATCTCCCAGCGCGCCATGGCTAAGCTGAACGATGCGCAAAAAGCCGCATTGAAAGCCGCCTCCAAAAAGGCTGAGGACTACTTCGCGGCCGAGTCGAAGAAGTTAGACGACAAAATGGTCGACGCCTACACCAAGGCCGGCGTGAAAGTCGTTTACATGACCGAAGCCCAAGCCGACATGTGGCGCGATGTTGCTGGCAAAACGTCCTACAAGACGTTTTCTGAGAAAGTCCCTGGTGGCAAGGCCCTGATCGACAAGGCTTTGGCCGTTAAGTAATCGGAGTCCGCCCCTTGAAACAAATTTACAAATGGGTTTGCCGACTCTCACAGGTCAGCGGCATGGTTGCTGCGCTGCTGATGGTGGTGTCGGTGTTTGTGGTCTGTCAGATGATCTTTGTCCGAGCTGTGCTCGGCGAATCATCAATCTGGCAGACCGAGTTTGTGACCTACGCTTTGGTCGCAGCGACGTTTCTCGGGGCGCCTTACATCTTGCTAACCAAGGGGCATGTCAACGTTGACTTGCTCCCTCTGTTTCTCAGCCACAAGGCCCGCGTCGCGCTGGCCTGGGTGGCATCTATTGCCTCTTTGACTTTCTGCTTGCTGTTTCTCTACAGCGCGTTGCACTGGTGGTACGAGGCCTGGAACCTCGATTTAACGACCCCCAGCATCTGGCGCGCTCGCTTGTGGATTCCTTACCTGAGCGTCCCTGTCGGCATGACTTTGTTGTGCTTGCAGTACGTGGTTGATATTTGGGCGCTTGCGACTGGACGCGACATGCCTTTCGGAATGGATCCATCCAAACAAAAGGAAATGGCATGACCCCGTTGGCTCTTGGCGGCGTAATTTTCGCCGTCGCATTGATTTTGCTGGCAACAGGCATGCCGATCGCGTTCGCGCTGGGCAGTACTGCGCTGATTTTTATGCTGTGGACGGATGGCTTTGACGCCGTCATGTACATGGCTGATACGGTGTTCGCAGGTCTTGACGATTTCACACTAGCGTCGATCCCGATGTTCATCATCATGGGAGCAGCGGTCGCATCCTCGCGGGCAGGCAGCGACCTTTATGAGGCACTCAACCGCTGGTTGTACAAGGTGCCCGGCTCCTTAGTGATTTCCAACATCGGCGCTTGCGCGTTGTTCTCCGCGCTCACGGGCTCATCGCCCGCCACGTGTGCGGCAATCGGCAAGATGGGCATTCCCGAGATGCGTCGCCGCGGCTATGCGGCAGACTTGGCAACGGGCTCGATCGCCGCAGGCGGTACCCTGGGTATCTTGATCCCACCGAGCGTGACCATGATCTTGTACGGCATTGCCAGCGAGACATCCATCGGGCGACTCTTCATCGCGGGGATTCTGCCAGGCTTGATGCTGACCGGCTTGTTCATTGCGTGGGCTTTATTTTTGAGCTGGCGGCGTGGCACGACCAAGGTCAGCGCCGATGTGTATTACTCATGGGCTCAGCGCTTCGAGCTGTTGCCCCGCTTGCTTCCATTGCTTGGGGTGATCATCGGCGTGATTTATGCGCTCTACGGCGGGATCGCAACCCCCTCCGAGGCGGCGGGCGTCGGCGCCGCGTTGTGTCTGATCATGGTCATCGTCATCTACCGCATGTGGCACTGGACCGCTATTTGGACCATCGTGCGCGATGCCATTCGCGAATCAGGCATGTTGCTACTCATTATCGGCATGTCGGTGTTGTTCAGCTATGCCATGTCCTCCAGCCTCGTCACCCAGAGCATCGCTGAAGCGATCGCCGAAATGGAGGTTAATCGCTGGATCCTGTTGGCGCTGATCAACGTCTTGTTACTGGTATTGGGTTGCTTCTTGCCCCCAGCCGCCATTATTTTGATGACCACGCCCATCATCTTGCCCGTGATCACAGCGGCAGGTTTTGATCCGATTTGGTTTGGCGTTGTGCTGACGATCAACATGGAATTGGGCCTGATCACGCCCCCCGTTGGACTGAACCTGTTTGTGATCAACGGCATCACGCCAGACGTGAGTCTGACCACCATCTTGCGCGGCGCGTTCCCGTTCATGATGTGCATGGTCATTTCGATTGTGTTGTTGTGCTTTTTCCCGGAAATCGCAACGTGGTTACCCACCGCGATGATGGGTTAAATCTGCAAAATGATTTCATGGAAACAGCTCACCTCACTCGGAAATAAGGCCAAGGCCGACGGTGGCTTTTCGCGGTTGGTTGATGCCTGCAACCAACTGGTCTCTGAACGTGGCCAAGCCAACCTCTACGCACTGGCGACCGCCGTAGTGGAGGGGTGGCAAGGTCTCAGCCGCGAACGCCACGACGCCTTTTTTGCGGTGCTGGCAACGGAATTTGATGCTGACGCCGACGCCGTCATGTCTGCCGCCAAGGCTTACACGCAGGCGCCTACACCCGCCGCATTAGCGGCACTGTCGACGGCCACAGAGTCGCGTCGTCAAGAACTATTCAGGCGGATCAACCGCACCCAAGGGGGTACCGCCACCTTGTTAGCGATGCGGGTCGCCCTGATGGGCTGCATGCGCAACCGAAAAGGGTTGGAGGCAGTTGATGCCGATTTTCTGCACCTTTTAAGCTCGTGGTTCAACCCGGGCTTTCTGCATTTCGAGCCAGTCAGTTGGAACTCCCCCGCGGTACTTCTTGAAAAAATCATTGCACACGAGGCCGTTCATGCCATTGCGAGTTGGACCCACTTGCGCCGGCGATTGGAGTCTGACAGGCGCTGCTACGCGTTTTTCCACCCACAGTTGCCCAATGAGCCCTTGATCTTCGTCGAAGTCGCGCTGACGCATGAGATACCGGGTGCCATTGCGCCATTGATCGCTCTGAAGTCAGACGATGCTGTGAAAGATGCGCCAAAGGCGGATCGCAAAACCAAACCACCAACGACGGCAGTTTTCTACTCCATCAGCAACTGTCAACCCGGTTTGCGCGGGGTCTCTTTGGGTAACTTTCTAATCAAGCGTGTGGCTGAACACCTGATTAAAGAGGTGCCCACTTTGGAGACTTTTTGCACGCTGTCGCCAGTGCCGACGCTTTGTCGTTGGCTCGACAAGGTGGACGCTGCGAGCCTGCCGCCCACAACCCAAGAAGCCTATAACCGTCTGCGCAGCTGGCAGGCGGTCTCCAAGCCGCTCACGGCGGCACAGATCAGCGCCATGCCAGTTGATGTACGGGAAAGTCTGCTACGGCTCACGACACACTTATTGGTGAAAGGTTCGCATCTGGATTTGCCCGATCCGGTCGCACGCTTCCATTTAGACAATGGTGCCAGACTGGAAGCGGTGCACGCCGCTGCCGACCTGTCCACGAAGGGCTTAAAGGAATCTTTGTCCGTGATGGTGAATTACCGTTACGACTTGGACGCCGTTGAGGCACGCCACGAGGCATTTGTTAACCACGATGTGGTGTATGCCAGTGGTCTAAAAAAATGGCTGAAGGCCTGAGTCTTCACTTTTACTTCTTAGCAATATGACTAAACAAGCCAACTTCTTTGTGGCCCTGCAGCAGGCCATGCCCCCCAACAAAAAAGCGCCTGCAATCTGGGCCGATGGCGACCTCACTTACAGCTGGCAAGACTTGGAAGAGGCCACCGCGATGCTGGCCAATCTGCTCGACGACCTTCAATTACCGAAAGGGAGCCGGATAGCGGTTCAAGTCGACAAGTCGGTCGAGGCCGTGATGTTGTACCTCGCGACTTTACGGGCAGGCCATGTGTTTCTCCCGCTCAACACCGCCTACCAAAGCGGCGAGATTGGTTACTTCCTCGAAAATGCCACACCCGCAGTGGTGGTGTGTAGCCCGGCGAATTTCGGCTGGGTCAGCAAGTTGGCTTTTAAGAACGGCGTCGAGCGGGTCTTTACGCTCAGTGATGATCGACAGGGCACCCTGCTTGAGCGCGCAGCCGCCATGCCGCGAACGCACCAAGCCGCCGTTGTTGATGCCGACACGTTAGCGGTCATCATCTACACCAGCGGGACCACCGGTCGCAGCAAAGGTGCCATGCTGTCGCACGGCAATATCACCAGTAACGCCGAGACTTTAAAAGCCTATTGGGATTGGCAACCCAATGACGTCTTGATTCACGCGTTGCCGATATTCCACGTTCACGGGCTTTTCGTGGCGATTCATGGTGCCATGCTCAACGGGAGTCCGATGATTTGGATGAACAAGTTTGATCCGAAGCGCGCGATTGACCACATGAGCAAGGGTACGGTGTTCATGGGCGTTCCCACGCTCTACACGCGGATGTTGGCGGAACCCGGTTTGACCGAGGCCAGTACAAAAAACATGCGGCTATTCGTTTCTGGATCCGCACCCATGCTCGCCGAGACCCACGCGGACTGGCAAGCGGCGACGGGACATGCGATCCTCGAACGCTATGGCATGAGCGAGACCGTCATGTTGACGTCGAATCCGTGCCGTCCTGACGCCCGCTACAACAATCAAGCAGAGCGTCGCGGTGGCACCGTTGGTTTCCCACTACCGGGTGTGACTTTGCGCGTGGTTGATGACGACAATCAACCGCTGCCGGCAGATGAGATCGGGGGTATCCAGGTCAAAGGGCCCAATGTGTTTTTGGGCTATTGGCAAATGCCAGAGAAAACGGCGGAGGAATTCACCGCTGATGGCTTTTTCAAGACCGGCGACGTTGGTAAGCAGGGCAGTGACGGTTACGTCACCATTGTGGGGCGCAGCAAGGACTTGATCATCAGCGGCGGCTACAACGTATACCCGGCTGAGATTGAATCGTTCATCAACAACTTGCCTGGCGTCGCCGAGAGTGGGGTTGTGGGCGTGCCGCACCCGGATTTCGGCGAGGTTGGGGTCGCTGTGGTGGTTCCCAAAGCGGGGGCGACCGTCAATGCGGCATCGGTTGTTGCGGCGATCAAATCGGAAATGGCGAATTTCAAGGTCCCCAAGCACTGCGTGATCGTGGACGCCTTACCGCGCAACATCATGGGCAAGGTGCAAAAGAACCTCATTCGGGCCGAGTACGCGCAATTGTTCACTGGCTGACGCACCCGCGCTGTCGTACAAAAGTATCCACTCGTGTGGGCGTAAATTCGGTTCGCCAGCGCGGTATAGTTAGGAGTCACGGGCCCAGATAGGGTCCGTCATCGTTACATATCGGTTGATCGCGTGCGTCTAAATTCAATCAAGCTTTCAGGCTTCAAATCCTTCGTCGAACCTACCAATTTCATGCTCCCCGGGCAACTGGTGGGTGTGGTCGGCCCGAATGGTTGCGGCAAATCCAACATCATGGATGCCGTGCGTTGGGTGTTGGGTGAATCGAAGGCCTCGGAGTTACGTGGCGAATCCATGCAGGACGTCATTTTTAATGGCACCAACAACCGCAAGCCCGCCAGCCGGGCCTCCGTCGAACTGGTTTTTGATAATGCCGATCACCGTGCGGGGGGGCAATGGGGACAGTTCGGTGAGATCGCTGTGCGCCGCGTACTGACGCGCGAGGGAAACAGCAGTTACTACATTAACAACCAGCTGGTCCGTCGTCGCGACGTACAAGATGTGTTTCTGGGTACCGGTTTGGGCCCGCGCGCCTACGCCATCATTGGTCAAGGTACGATCAGTCGGATCATCGAAAGCAAGCCTGAAGAGCTCCGCCTGTTCCTTGAGGAGGCTGCTGGCGTTTCCAAATACAAAGAGCGCCGTCGCGAGACAGCCAACCGCCTCAACGATACCCGCGAGAACCTCACCCGTGTCGAAGATATCCTGCGTGAACTCAACGCCAACCTTGAGAAATTAGAGCGACAAGCCGAGGTGGCTGCGCAGTACCAATCGCTGCAAAAAAGCGCCACACTCAAACAGCACCAGTTGTGGTTCTTGAAACAGGCAGAGGCCCAAGAAGCACAAGGGAAGGTCGCAGAACAAAGCCAAAAAGCCGCCACCGAACTCGAAGCGAATATGGCGGATTTGCGTCGTCTCGAGTCAGAAATCGAAACCGTTCGGCAAGCGCATTACGCAGCCGGTGACCAGGTTAACCAAGCGCAGGGGCACTTGTATGAGGCCTCCTCCGAAGTGGGCAAGCTAGAGGCAGAAATTCGCTTTGTCGTCGAAGCGCGTGCCCGCGCTGAACAGCGATTACAGCAATTAGGTGGCCAAAGTGCGCAATGGCTCGAACAGCGCATCGCCGCCCAAGCTGAGTTAGATAACTTACAAAATAATGCCGAATCCGCCGAAGCGGAAATGGCCGTGCTTGAAGCCCAAGTGGAAGAGCAATCCGCCGGTTTCCCGTCGTTTGAAGACGCCTTGCGGCAAGCTCAAGATAAGGCCGATCAGCAACGCGCGCGAGTGGGCGATATCCAGCAACAAATTCAAGTACTGGCTGCCGAGCAGCGCGGCCTTGAAGAGCAATCGCGCCAGTTGAATGCCCGGCGAGATCGCCTGACTGCTGAACGTCACGCCGTCGAGGCGCCCGATACGGCACATTTGAATAACTTGCAAACCCAACTGGCGGTCGCCGAAGCTGCGAACGAAGAAGTGCAAGGGGTGTTGGAGTCATTGCAGCAACTGGTACCGCAACGTGACAACGAGCGCGCGCAAGCGCAGGTAATAGTCAACGCTGAAAGCAGCAAACTCACCGAGCTCTCTGCGCGTGGCGACGCCTTGCGCGCATTGCAAGAGAAGCTCCAAACCAACGACAAACTCCAGCCCTGGCTCAGTAAGCACGGTCTTGAACAGCTACAGCCGCTATGGCAAAAACTACACGTTCAAACCGGCTGGGAAACCGCACTTGAATCGGTTCTACGCGAGCGTATCGCTGCGTTGCCGGTGGGCCAGCTTGATATGCTCAAAGGGTTTGCTGGCGACGCACCCCCAGTGAAGCTGAGTTTTATCCAGGCTACGCCCCAAGCCATTGCGCCTACTCCACCGACTGGGGGGTTGAAGCCCCTGATCGATATGGTTCAAATCAGCGATGCGGGTTTGCGGGCCATCCTCAGTGACTGGTTACAAGGCGCTTTTGCAATAGATTCACTGGCGGCGGCGCTCGCTGATCGCGACAAGCTCGGCGCAGGACAGTG
>OCVQ010001109.1_pt1 | contig 21667 bp, 29 predicted proteins | sample 1539061 | NCBI WGS metagenome assembly OCVQ01 (sample SAMEA3355526, study PRJEB22509) | marine metagenome | biome: marine; feature: river plume; material: water | place: USA | collected 2010-08-08 | depth 0.5 m | reverse complement strand
TCGACGGTGGCGAGGATCTGCACGAGGATCAGCAGGTCGCTCACAGGTCACCTCCCGTCGGCGCCGAGCAGTCGCCAGCCTTCCAGCCCGCCACGCACACCACCCACACTTTGATGCAGGTCTCCCCGCTGGCCGGCGTCGTCGCACAGCAGGCGGCCAGGGCGCAGCGCGGCGCGACGCATGCGGCGGGCGCAGGGGGCGCGGTCAGGCTGTCGAGGTAGCCGTCAGCGTCGGCAGGCGGCGCGCTCTGGCTGTGGATCTGCGCGTCGTAGAGCCGGGAGACGACCTCCGCCAGCGTGATCGCGTCGCCGCTGCTCATGCGGGCCGTGGCGACGATCAGCGCCCGCCACGCGCCAGAGCCAGCCGACGGGCGGGGCAGACCGAGGCGGCCCAGCTCGTCGGCGACCGTGCCATAGTCCAGCCCGAAGTCACGGAGGCGCGCACAGAACGCGCGGCGGACTTCGGCGGTGAACAGCGCGTCGTGGGCGGCTTTCGGCCCGCCCTGGCCACGGGCGCGGCTCACAGCTCACACTCGCAAGACTCGATGCCGACGCCGCAGGACTCACAGGGGATGTTGACCATGCGCGGGCGGTACATCGGCACCCCGGAGCGGCACATCAGACAGGCGATCTCGCCTTCGGGGAACGTCACCACCCCGCTGTCGTTGCAGACGGTGCAGGCGGGGGGAGGGGGCTGGCTGGGCGGGTTGCCGATGATGTAGCGCCCGCCGGGGATGCGCTGGATCATCACATCACCTCATCAGCGGAGGCGAGATCGTCGCAGTCCAGCTCGTGCGTGTCGTCGTAGTCGTCGTCGCAGTCGTCGTAGAGCGGCCCGGTCTCGGCTTCGCCCTGGTCGCGGATCGCGTCGGCGATGTCCTGCGCGGCGTCGATGGCGATCTCAGCGAGGGCGGCGTCGTCGCAGTCGCAGGCGGCGGCCTGGATGTCGTGCAACAGGCCGAACAGCAGGTCGGTGGTGTGGAGGTGAGAGAGGGGGGAGAGGGTGTGCATCGTCGGAAGCCTCCTGACGATATTAGTCTATGACCTGTCTCCCCTCATGTCAAGGACTAATACGTCGTCTTGACATACGGTATCGGTGGATACCAATATTGCGCAACATGCCGGCAGGGCATCTGGGTTATGTGGCTGGCATGTTCAGCAACAAACGACCGGCGATGCTCGCCCGTGCCATCAACGCGATGAGTACACTGTCTGACGATCTTCTCACAGCCGAGGTACTGCGACTGGAGTCTATGTCTGGGGTAAGTCCGCCGGCTACACTATCGGCTTTGTGCCAGCAGGACGACGGCGCGCCGGGTGTCGGAGGGGAGGGCGCCCCAGCAGAGCGCCAGACTGATCAGCTCATTCCGCAGGTCAGCGGGGAGCGAGATCAGGCGGCGGCGGGTCTCACCGGGGATCGTGACCCAGACCTCGGCGATCTGGCGGATCTCTGCGAGATGCAGCGCTGAGAGCCTGCCCATGCCCAGATCCAGCGGGTCGGGGCGCCGCACTTCGACTGTGGCCCCGCAGGCCTCCGCCCACTTGTCGAGCAGATCGGTAGGCAGGAAGCGCCTGCCTGTCTCGTAGGAGGAGATCGATGACTGGTCCAGGCCGATGGCGGACGCGATCTGCTTCTGCGTCAGCCCGGCCGCGACGCGCATGTCCCTGAGTTCGGTGTGCCACTGTGTCATGCTGTCGCTCATACCTGCTGACATGCTTGCGTTCCTCCATGTCATAGGCTAATATGCGCGTATGACCTGTTCGGCAAGCCCCACCCGACCCCACCCGACCACCACTGGTGGATGGCTGCGACGCTGGCGCGAGCGCGCGGGGCTGACGCAGGCCCAGGCCGCCGAACAGATCGGCGTGATCCAGTCCACGATCTCGTTCTGGGAGAACGAGCGCAACAGCGTCCCGCTCGACGAGCTGCGCCGGCTGGTGGCGCTGTACGGCGTCCCCGTCGAGGAGGCCGGGCTGCGGGTGATCGCGCCCGCGCAGGCTCTGACCGCTCCCGATCAGGTGGCCGCGTGAACGCCATCCCCCTGTTCCCTGAGCAAACTGAGGTTTCCCATGCCAATCGCGGCATGGACTGGGAGCAGGTCGCCGAGGAGCAGATCGGGGTGTACCGGCGCGATGGGTGGTACTGCCTGCGCCAGCACCCGCCTGTCTGCATCCAGAAGGGCTACAACGCGACGGTGATCGGCTCTGCCGCCTGCGACTGGGTGATCAGCCGGGGCGGGCAGACGGTGGTGTGCGACCTGAAGAGCTGGTCAAGCACGCTCCGCTGGCCGCTGGAGCAGGTCAAAGACCACCAGGCCGATCACCTCGACGCAGCCAGCCGGGCGCACCTGATCGCCGGGATCGCGCTGCTGCTCGACAGCGCCGCCTGGTGGCTGCCCTGGGGCGAGATCGGGCCGATGTGGCACCGGTGGCGGCGCGGGGTGGCGGCGCGCGGGGAGTGCAGCCTCGGCGCGGAGCAGCTGCTGATCGTGGGCGAGCGATGCAGCGGGGTGGACTTCCTCGCGGTGGCGGTTCGATGAGCTTCAATCCTCTCGCGGGAGAGACGGTGCTGGCGTCCTGCCTGGGGCGGCGCCCTCTCTCCCGCATTTCTATTCCCAGGCAGGGGTAACAAATGGCACATGAAGGGCGTCCGACGGACAGATCCGTCAGCTACGAGATCGAACACGGCATGATCGGCGCGCTGCTGATGTACGGGCGCACCGGGCTGGCGATCGCGCAGGCGGAGGGCTGGTCTCCGGCGCTCTGTCGTCGCCCGCAGCATGAGGCGCTGGCGGAGTGGCTCGCCGAGGGCATCGAGGCGGGCGCGGTCAGCGACCTCAACACCGCCCTGGCGCACCTCGCGCTGAGCCCGCCGACGCATAGAAACGCGCCGGGACACAGCGATGCGCTGATGATGCTGTGCGTCGCGCCGCAGCATGCGCCCATCCTGGAGGCGATCCCCGCGTCGGTGCGGGCGATGGCGCAGGCCGTGGCCGTCGAGCGGCTGGCCGAGCTGCGGGTCGCCCTCGATGTCGCGGCGCGCAGCGGGGACATGGCGGAGGTGGGGCGCATCGCCGGGCGGATCGCGGCGCTGACTGCCGCTCCGAAGGCGCCCAGGAAGACGGCCCCGGAAGAGGCGGCCATCGGCGACGACGACCGGCCCGACAGCGGCACCATCGCGGCGCTGAAGAAGATCCCCAAGCGCGCCCGCGACGACCGGCGCGTCCAGGCGCGGGTGGTGATCGAGAACGACCCCCGCTGGTCTTCGCTCCGGTTCAACGAGATGAAGCAGCGGGCCGAGCGCAACGGGCGGCTCTACACCGACGCCGACGACGCTGGCACCACCGACTGGCTCTCCTGGGTCTACGGCATCCAGGTGGGCCGTGACGTCGCGGCAGGCGTGGTCGATCTGGTGGCGCGGAAACGCAGCTACGACCCCCTGCGCGACTACCTGACGGGGCTGGCGTGGGATGGCGTGCCGCGCCTCGACACCTGGATGCAACGCGGCCTGGGCGTCGAGGACGGCCCCCTCCAGAGCCGGATGGGCGCATGCTGGATGATCGGCGCTGCGGCGCGGGCGCTGCGGCCGGGCTGCCAGATGGACACCATGCTGGTGTTCGTCGGCAAGCAGGGCAAGGGGAAGACGCGGGCGATGGAGGCGATCGCCGGTGCCGAATTCTTCAACGAGACCGAGATCCGCATCGGGGAGATCCGGGGTCTCCAGCAGCTCGGCGATGCCTGGATCCATGAGATCGGGGAGATGACGCCGCTGCTCGCCAACCGCGTCGACCGGAACGTCTTCAAGAACTTCCTCACCGTCAAGGTGGACAGCTACCAGCGGCTGCACGCGAAGCGGAGCGGGGAGCATCCCCGCCGGTGCGTCTTCGTCGGCACCTGCAACGACAAGGAGCTGCTCAACGACCCGACCGGCGCCCGCCGCTTCTGGCCGGTCATCTCTACCAGCGTGGACCTCGCCTGGATCCGCGCCAACCGGGATCAGCTCTGGGCCGAGGCGCGCGTCCGTCTCGACAGCGGGGAGCAGTGGCACCTGACGCCCACAGAGGAGGCCGAGCTGGAATTGCTGCAGCGCCCCTTTCGCAAGACCGACCCCTGGGAGGAGCCTCTGAGCGTGTGGCTGTCCCAGCCTGAGCGCAGCCATGAGCCGGAGACGGCGATCACCGCTGCGCGCCTTTTGGCGGACGTGATCTCCCGCCCGCTGGGAATGCAGACCCAGGCGGACAAGACCCGCCTCGGCGCGTGCATGGCGGCGGTGGGCTGGATGCACAAGGTCGCGTGGTGCAAAACCGCCAAAAAAGCGGTCAACTGCTACGTCCCCGATCCCTCGAAAGTGGAGGTTGAATCGTGAGCCTTATACCCTCCTTATACCCTCCTTATACCCTCCTTATACCCTGCCTTATACCCTCCTCGATCCAGGTTGGAAGCGGGTTCTTATACCCTTATACCCTGTTCTGCGGTTCCGGTTGCTGCACTGCGCCGCCCCTGCCTCTCTCTACTCTCTCTAAGGGTATAAGAGGGTATAAGGGTATAAGGTCATCGGTTGAACGCCGGTCATTTCCTTATACCCTCCTTATACCCCCCCAGGGTGAGCGGTATAAGGCGACCGAGCGGCGCGCCCCCGGCTGCATCGTCTGCGGCGGGAGCGGCCTCGACATCACCCGCCCGCTGCCCTGGGGCGGCTACGAGAGCTGCGCCCGCTGCCTGATCCCGCCGGGCTGGCCGCCGACGGTGCATCCGGCCTGGCGCCGGCACATGGGGGCGGCATGAGCGCCAGCGAGTTGATCGCCCCCATCTACCGCCGCCGGGATCACCACCCGCGCGGGTCGGCGGCGTGGGTGGATCTTGACCGGGCGGTGCTGCTGATCGACCGGGCGCTGTCGCGGCCTGGGCGCGGGTCGATGGTGGAGCTGGCGGAGGCGGAGCGGCTGGTGGAGCGGCGGGCGCCGGAGCTGGCGGGGGATGTGCGGGCGGTGGCGGGGGGTGGGCGATGATGGCGCCGGTGAGGGCGGGTGGTAATTCTTTCCAGTGGAGGGCATGATGAACGCTGAATTCCAGGCTGCGCTGTGGGCGAGCCTCGCGCCGGAGCTTCCCCCCCGGCTGCGGGCCTACGTGGACGGGTTTCTGCAGAACCCGCCCGTTGAGCGCCACCCCGATCCGGCAGTCGAGCTGCTGCGTGCGATGATCCGCGCCATCCTCTGCGCCCATGAGTGCATGCGCCAGGGCAGCATCGGCAGCGACGGATGGACGGGCCAGCAGCAGCACTACCTGATCGTCAGCGCTGACGAGCTGCTGGAGAAGGTGATGAGCGCGGCGGGGGGTGGGCGATGACCGATCCGGCCACCGTCGCCCTGCTGTCGCGCGCCGCCACCCTGAACGCCATCCTGGAGGTGCTGCTCGACATCGCCATCGAGCAGATGGCCGCGCAGGGTGGCCCAACCGAGGCGGACTACGCCTACAGCCGCGACGTCGGCATGCGCCTCGCGGGGAGCGGCGATGCCCTCCAGTTCGGCGGCGGGACAGCGGAGCGCAGGCCTGCTGGATCGGGACAGGTCGCGAAGGCATTGGCCCCGCAGGCATGGGCGCCGGGCGGGCTGACGATCAACGGCAGGGAGTGGAGACGATGAGACCAGAGAAGGGCTACACCGGGCCGTACACCGTCTGGTCAGAGGAGATGATCGAGGATCTCCTCTCCCTGCACTCGCAGGGGTACGGCTACCGCACGCTCGCTGAGCAGTTCGACCGCACCCGCGACGCCGTCCGCTCCATGATCCGGGAGCAGCGGGGGGAGCGCCGCGCAGACCGTGCCAGGGGAGAGCGCCGGTTCCGTGACATGCGCGCGTGGCGGCTGGCGACAATGGGCGTGGACGAGACACGGAAGGGGGGCGGGCGATGATGGCGCTGCTGCTCCTGGTGCTGGCCTGCGCCGACGCGCCGGAGTGCCTGCCGATCACCGGCTCATGTCTGCCCGGGCAGAGCGGCTACAGCGAAGTGGAGGCGGGGTGCGTGGTCGCGTCGGCGGAGATCTGCACCGGGGGGTGCATGGCGCTGGAGGTGACGGAGACGGAGGGGACGGTGGGATGGGAGTGCGAGGGCAGGATCGGGGAGGTGCGGATCGAGATGGAGAGGAGCCGATGACCTCGCTGAAGGAGCGGGCCAGGGCGGCAGGAGGGTCGGCTGAGACGCTGGCTGACATCATCGGCGACCTGCCGGTGGATCGGGTCTCCCAGGTGGCTGGGCTGGCGCGGGGGACGCTGCGCTACCAGCTCCGGGCGGCGCGGCAGGACGGCCCTCGCGAGTCCACGCTGGCGGCGGTGACGGGGGCGGTACGCCGGCTCAGGAAAGAGAAGGACAGAGAAGGACAGAGGTGAGGAGAATCCCCGCCGACTTTGCCAGCCGGAGGGCTGTGGGGGAGAGCCTCGCTGCTCTGTCGAAGCACTACAAGGCGGCGCAGGATACTGTAAAAACATGGGATACTTCTGAAGAAGTCCAGTCAGAAATACAGCGTATCCGTGACCAGATCACCGGAGAGGCAGCCGGGCAGCTCGTGGGCGCTGCCGGGGAGGCCATCGGCGCCGTGCTCGGTGTGCTGCGCGGCACGCCCGCCTGCGACAAGTGCGGGCGCGCGGCGACGGCGGACAGGGACCGGCTGAAGGCGAGCGAGATGATCCTCGCCAGGATCTCCGGCCTGGAGCCGGGCGAGCGGCGCGAGGTGACCGCCCGTATCGCGCCCGACGCCGGGGCGGATGCGCGGCTGATTCTTCAGGAGGCTGCCCTCATCCTCGAAGAGCGCGGGCTGATGGAGCTGGCTGTCGCGGTGCGCGAAGAGTCGCGGCGGTGAGCGGAGGGCGCGAGACTGTCGCATCGAGGGCGCGAGCTCGCAGGGATGCGCGACGTACTGCACCGCTGGCTCATGCTCGGCTTTGGGATCGGGAGCTGCCGCGCACCAGCCAGCGACGGGCGGCGCAGCTCGCGCTGAGCGGTCGCCGCATCACGATGGTCAACGGCGGCAACCGGGCCGGGAAGACCGACCTGGGCGCGCAGTGGGCAGTCGCGCATGCACTCGGTCGGGATCACCCGCACACCCGCGCATGGCTCGAAGCCAACGGCCTCGACGGTCGCCACATCCAGCCGGGGCCGGGCATGGTGTGGGCGGTCTCGCTGACCTTCCCCGACAGCCGCCGGTACGTCCGCGACAAGCTGGATCGCTACCTCCCGGCCGGAACCCGCTGCCGCAACTGGACAGCGGAGAACGAGGCGCAGGCGGTGCTGCCGAACGGCGGCAAGATCGTCTGCAAGGCCTGGGCGCAGGGGCGCGAGGGCTTCCAGGGGGACGCGATCCACGCCGTGTGGTGCGATGAGGAGCCGGGCGACGAGCCAGCGTGGAACGAACTGCTGATGCGCCTCGCAGACTACGACGGACGCGCGCTCATCACGTTTACTCCGGGGCTGATGGGTCTGACCTGGGTGTATGAGCGGTACGCGAAGGTGCCTCAGCCGACGGTCGCTGCAACGGTGATTTTCGGCACCGATAACCCGCATGTCTCCCCGGACGTCCTGCGCGAGCTGCTCAGCCAGTTCGGCGCAGGCGAGCGGGCGGCGAGAGAGCGCGGCGAGTGGGTACAGCTCGAAGGGCGCGTCTGGCCCCAGTGGCGGCGCGATCTACATGTCGTCGCGGCGGCAGCGCTGCCAGCCCAGTGGCGCAGGTGGCGTAGCATAGACTTCGGGGTGCGCGATCCGTTCTGCTGTCTGTGGGCGGCGCGCGATCCGTCGTCGGGTCTGCTGCACATCTACCGGTGTTTCTACCGGACGCAGTACACCACCGGGCAGAACGGGCTGGAAGTCAAGCAACTGACCGGTGCCGAGGTCGTCGAGGCGACGGTGGCGGACAGCGCCGGGCTGGACCAGCGCCGGACGCTGGCGGCGGAGTGCGGGATCGTGACTGCAGCCAGCCCGAAGGACATACGCGAGGGCGTCAACGCGGTGGCTGAGCTGCTGGAGCCGGACGCGGAGGGCAGGCCCGGCCTGGTGGTGCACGAGTGCTGCACTGACCTGATCCGGGAGATGGAGGGCTACCGGTGGGCGGATAAGGTGCGCGAGGTGCCGGTGGACAAGGACAACCACAGCCTCGACGCGCTGCGCTACCTGTGCCTCTGGCTGAAGCGCGTCCGGGGTGCCGGGGCGTCCTGACCTATTTGACCGTTGCGCCGCCGCCAGCACCCCATATTCTGTACAGATGGGCTGGTTCACCTCGATACTACGCGCCGCCGGGCTGATGGAGGAGGCACCGAAGCCTCCACCTGCCGGTGCCGGTGTGGGCCAGCCGACCGCCCCCGACTTCGGCGTACATGCCAGCCTGACGGCGTTCGCGCAATTCCCGTGGGTGCGTGCCTGCGTCGATGCCATCAGCACCGATCTGGCCGGGCTGCCGGTGCGGATCGTGCGGGGGGATGGGGAGGCGTCGGAGGTGGTAGACATCCCCGCCCTGCGCGCCCTCCTGGAGCGCCCGACGTCATGGCAGACCCGGAGCGAGTGGATGGCGACGCTGATCGCCCACCTGCTGCTCCCCGGCAACGCCTTCGCGCTGATGGTCGGGCAGGCCGGGCGGCTGCCGGACAGCCTGCCGCTGCTCCATCCCGAGCTCACCCGCGTCGTGCCGGGCGCGTTCGGTGGCCCCGCCGGCTACGAGTACAGCCCCCCCGGCGGCGTGGCTGTCGGCTACGACGTGGATCTCTTGATCCACTGGCGGCTCACCGCATGGCAGTACGGACCCCAGGGACTGCTCGGAGAGGGGCTGATCCGCGCGCTCACCGCCGACCTCAACGCCGACCTCAACGCCGCGCGCCTGGCCGCGACGACTGCCCGGCAGGGCCGCCCGTCGGCGGTGTTCAGCCCGTCAGCCGAGGGCGACATGTGGCCCAAGGAGGTGCGCGAGGAGATCGCCAACGCCTATGGCCGGATCGTCAGCGAGAACCGCCCCGCGATGGTGCTGTCTTCAGGCACGAAGGTGGAATTCCCATCCTTCACGCCGCGTGACCTGGAGTTCAGCGAGGCCCGCGCCCTGACGCGCGAGACCGTGCTGGCTGCGTTCGGCGTGCCGCCCACCCGGGTCGGGCTGCCCAGCGCCAACTACGCGACGGCCCGCGAGCAGTCGAACATCTACTGGCACCGGCTCCAGGGACTCGCGCGCCAGATCGATGCCGGGCTGACGCGGATCGCCAAGCGGCTCGACCCGTCGTTGAGCGTCCGACACGACTTCAGCGGCGTGGACGCGCTGCAGGAGGCGCGTACCGCCCGCCTCGACCGCGTATCGACCTGGGTGCTGCTCGGTGCGGATCCTGCCGCAGCCGCCGCCTATGAGGGCTTCGACGACGCCCCCGTGCAGACGGCAGATGAGCAGCCGCAGGCGCAGTCCCTCGCTGTCGGTGAGCGTGGCCGCGTGCTGTCGATGCGGGCCGCCTCTCCCTCCCTGGAGCTGTGGCTGGGCGGCGCAGCTCGCGCCATCGACCCGGACGCGCCCGACCTCGACGACAGCGCCTACGCCCGCCCGCCGCATGCCTATGTCGCGGCGCTCCAGGGAGAGTACCCGGAGATCTGGAGCGCGGGCGGAACCGAGCGGGGCGGCGAAGCGTTCGAGTACTGGACGAAGTACCAGGGCGGCGACCGCTCCAAGGCGGTCCTCGACTGGGTGATGGAGCGCGAGGCATGGGCCGCCCGCCACTTCGACAACGGCGACGCCTTCGCCGGGCCCTCCCCGGAGTCGCCGACGCTCTCGAACATCGGCGGCGTCGTCGCCTGGATGAAGTGGGGCGTCGTCGGGCAGCTCGGCTGGGACAAGATGAAGTCCCTGATCGAGACCCTGAAGGGCGAGCTCGACGGGCAGGATGAGGAGAAGGCGCGCGAGGCCGGGCTGGTGGCGGTGTGGCGCGGCTGGGTCGATGAGGTGCACGAGCCGAGCGAGAAGGAACTGGCGCTGTCGATGCGCCGCGCCCTGAAGCGGCAGTCAGAGGTGATCGCAGAGCGGCTTGCCAGCCTGGAGGCCCGCAGCCTGCGCCGCGACGTCCTCGACGTGGTGCTGGCGACCATCTTCCCTGACAGCGTGCGGAGCCTGCTGGCGGAGATCGCCCGCAACGCGATGCAGCGGGCCGTCCGGGTCGCCTGGGGCCGGGCTGCGCGCGAGGTCGGCGCGACGCTCGACAAGGCCGCCGCCGACGCGCTGGCGGAGAGCCTGCTCAGCCGGGCGGTCGGGCAGATCAACCTCGCCACCGGGGATGCCATCCTGGCGATCCTCGCAGACGGGCTGGCCGGCGGCGCGACCATCGGCGATCTCCAGGGGCGCATCATGGACGCGACCGCGTTCGGCCCCGCCCGCAGCCTCGCCATCGCCCGCACCGAGACCACGCGGGCGGCGGCCACCAGCTCGACAGCGGCCTGGCGCGCGGCCGGAGAGGCCAGCGGCACCACGATCCGCCGCCGCTGGCTGGCTGCCCGCGATGGCTCGACGCGCGAGGCTCACCGGGCGCTCGACGGGCAGGAAGTGGACCTGGGCGAGATGTTCGTGGTGCCGGTCGGCGGCGGGGATCATGTGGGCGCGAAGGGTTCGGGGCCGGGCGAGTTCTCGGCTCCGGGGATGTGCGTGAATTGCAGGTGCACCATCGTCCCGGTGGTGAAGGAGTCAGCGTGAACGTGGTCAGAAGGCTCTTCCTCGTACAGCGGGCGACCCCGCCGACCGACGACGGCGCGACGTTCATCGCCAGCACCGCCGCGTCTGACCGCTACGGCGATGTGGTGGATCAGGCCTCCTGGAAGCTCGACAGCTACAAGCTCAACCCGGTCATCCAGATCGACCACGACTACAGCGCTGAGAGCACCGTCGGGCGCGCTGCTGCTGTCGAGGTGCGCGACGGCGCGCTCGTCGTCGATGTGAAGTGGGGCTCTGACGAGCGGAGCCAGCGCATCGGCCAGAAGGTCAAGGACGGCCTGCTGTCGGCGGTCTCCGTCGGCTTCATCCCCGGCCGCGCCACCCGCCGCAGCGAGTTCCCCGCCGACGACCCCTACTACGCCGACGGGAAAGAGAACCCCTACGGCTACGCCTACTACGACAACGAGCTGCTGGAGATCTCCGTCGTCGCGGTGCCTGCCAACCAGGAGGCCCTCGCCCAGCGCTCGGCTCCTGCGCCCGTTCCCGGCCTCAGCGAGCCGGACGTCGAGCGCATCATCTCCCGTCTCCTGCCTCGCCTCCTGGCGGCGCGCGAGCTGTCCGCCCCCGTCCCCCCTGCCCCTACCCCTGATACCAGCCTGGAGTCCTGGCTGGCCGGAGCACCCCGATGACCCCGAATGAAGTGATCGAATTTGTCAAGGAGGCCAAGGCTGTCCTCCCCCGCACCGCCGCCGCTATCGAAGACCTGTCGAACAAGTACCAGCGCCTGTCCGAGCGTCAGCTCGACAATGCCCGCGAGGCCCGGCCCACCGGGGAGAGCGTCACCAAGTTCATCAAGGCTGACGGCTCTGTAGCGCTGAAGGGCGGCGTCGAGCGCATCACCTTCGCGGGCAAGTCTGTCGAAGTGGAGCGCGAGGGGCTCCTCGATGGCGCGCCCTGCGATGAGTGGCACGTCGATCTGCTCCGCCTCAGCGCGGCGCGTCACACCGCCCGCCGCCTGCTGTCGAAGGGTCACCGGATGGCAGAGACCCCGGTGCTCGACGCCAAGATCCTGTCGCACGCGGCGAAGGCCCCGGCCTCGATCCGCAGCGCCCTGGAGAAGACCATCGAGAAGTCGATGAGCGACACCGCCGGCAGCGGCGCGGAGTGGATCCCCGACACCTGGAGCCAGCAGCTCTATGAGGAGTACTACACGCCTGCCGGGATCGACGCGCTCTTCAACGTCGTGGACATCCCCGGCCCCATCGTGGTGCCGTCGATCACCGACATCATCCGGCCCTACCTGAAGGGCAAGGTCACCAGCGACGACCCCGCGCAGTACACCGCCTCGACGCCGACGACCGCCAACACCACCATCGAGCCGGTGGGCTTTGCGGCGCGCGTCCTGATCGACGACGCGGCCGCCGAAGACAGCATCGTGCCGCTGCTGCCTGAGATCCAGCGCCGCCTCTCCCGCGCCCTGCGCGACGGGTACGAGGATGCGATGGTGAACGGCGATTCCACCGCGACGCATGAGGATGCGATCGCGACGTGGAACGCCCGCAGCCGCTGGGGCGCTTCCGGCCTGGGCGGGGCGTCCGATCACCGCCGCGCCTTCAAGGGTCTGCGCCGCATCGCCGTCGACCGCAGCACCACCACCGATCAGAGCGCCGGGCAGACCGTCGCGAAGGTCATGGAGGAGCTGATGGGCGGCCTCGGTGAGCGCGGCAGCATGGACGCCGTGATCCTGGTCTCCCCGGAAGTCTTCTTCAAGAAGCTGATGACGGACAGCAACGTCCTCACCGTGGACAAGCTCGGACAGAATGCCACCCTGCTGCGCGGCCAGCTCGCGGCCATCAGCGGCGTGCCTGTGGTGATGACCCGCTGGCTCACGGCGGACATGGCGACCACCGGGCTGTACACCGGCTCCGGCGCCAAGAGCGGCGTGCTGGTCGTGTCCCGCGAGGAGTTCAGCCACTACCAGCGCCGGGCGTCCCTGGTGGAGCTCGACAAGGACATCACGCGCGGCGCGTTCAACCTCGTGGCCACCCTGCGCCGCACCTTCAAGACGCTCTCCGGCAGCAGCTCCAAGGTCGTCACCTACGGCTACAACTGGCTCTGATCTGACGGGCGGTCTCGCTGGCCGCCCGCTCCCCGCCTCCCCGCACCACCTCCCTCCCCTGGAACCCCAATGAACACTCAGTCAGGCCAGATCGGCGTCAGCGGAACGAACGCCGCAGACACCAACTACATCATGAATCCGTACCCGTTCAAGGTGCGGGTCAGCGCGATCAGCATCCTGCCGAAGACGGCGGTCTCGACGCACGCCAGCAACTACATCACCACCAGCATCAAGAAGGCGTCGGCGACGCTGGCCGCGCACACCACGAACAGCAGCGGCGGCAGCGCCCTGGCGGCCGGCTCGGTGAAGGGCCTGTCCATCACTGGCACCGGGCTGGATCTGGAGATCGATGCTGGCGGCGTGATCACCGTCGAGGTCGCCAACACCGGAACCGGCCCTGCGTACAACCACGAGGTCGTCTGCCAGCTCACCCCGATCCGCGACCTCACCTGATGCACCGCGCCGTACTGGCGCCGTACCGGAGACCGCCCAATGGCACTGATCAGCACTTCAGAGGCAAAGCAGATGATCCCCGCGCTCTCTTCTGGGAGCACGGAGGACACGCTGCTGACCTCGCTGATCAGCGCTGTGGGGGCGGCGATGGCGGCCTGGTGCGGCTACCCGTCGGTATCAGCGGGTGCTGCGCCGACGATGGAGAGCGCCACCTACACCCGGTACCAGGACGGGCCGGGTGAGCGGCTGCTGGTGCTGGATGTCTGGCCGGTGACGAGCATCACCAGCATCTACGACAGCCAGGACCGCAGCTACCGGGCGTCCGATCAGGTCGCCTCCGGTGACTTCACTCTGGTCGAAGGCGAGCGCGGGCTCGTCGAGCTGGACTGGGACGCCAGCCACGGATCGTGGTCCACAGCCCGCCGCGCCATCAAGAGCACCTACGTCGCGGGCTGGGCGACGGTGCCGGAGAACCTCAAGCAGGCGGCCCGCATCGCCGTCCGCGCCCTCTACGACAAGCGGCAGACGCTCTCGTTCACCTCTCAGAGCGTCGGCGGCGCGTCGGTCGGGCTGGTCACGCCCGCCGATCTGCCTGCCGAGACGAAACAATTGTTAGCGCCGTACCGCCTGCCGCGCGCCCTGGTGCCGGTATGAGCCCGTCCGACCTCACCGCCCGCCTCGATGCCCTCGCGCGCACCCTCCCTGCCGAGCTGCGCCGCGCCGCTGTCGCCACCGCGCTCGACGCAGAGGCGAAGGCCAAAGAGAACGCCACCACCACCCTCAACGTCCGCACCGGTCGCCTGCGCGCGTCCATCGCCGGGACAGTCGAGGGGGAGGGTGGAAATATTTCCATCGTGCTGCGGGCCGGGACTGCTGATGGCCGGGTGCCGTATGCCCGCATCCACGAGGAGGGCGGCACGATCCGCCCCAAGAATGGCCGCTTCCTGAAGATCCCGGTCGGCCCCGCCCTGACCGGCGCGGGCGTCGCACGGGGTGGCGGAAAGAGCGGCCTCCACTTCATCCGGCGCGGTGCGGGCGGCCTCCTGGCCGACGCAGAGGGGCGGATCTGGTTCGTGCTGAAGCCGTCGGTGAAGATCCCCGCCCGGCCCTATCTGCGCCCCGCGCTCGACGCGGTGCAGCCCCGGCTCATCGACCGCCTGCAGCGCATCATCGTTGACGGGGTGACGGCATGAGCCAGGAACAGACGATCCGGAACGCAGTGGTTACGGCGCTCCAGGCGATCTCCGGCATGACCTCGAAGGTCGTCATCGGCCGCCCGGCAACGCTGACGGAGGGGCCATCCCCGCCCGTCATCTGGGTCGCCGTGGGCGACATCGGCGATGAGTTCGGCCCTGACCTTCCGAGCTACCAGACGCGGCTCACGCTCGATCTGGTGTGTGTTGCTGCCGCGACCGACAGCACCCCGGAGGCGCGCGAGAATGCGAGCCTCGATCTGATGACCTCGATCCGCGCTGCTGTCCGGGCAGTGGCCCCGTCGGGGATCGCGCTGCTCCAGGCTCCGCTGTGTGAGGTCGCCGTCCGCCTGGAGGCGATGAGCAGCAGCGGGATGCCGGCCATCGTCGGCGCGGCACAGTTCCTCTACTTGAGCGAGGTGTCCTGATGGCATGGGTCCGGGTCGGCAGTACCGTGCCTCAGTTCCGCCGGTCGATCTCGGTCGACGCGACGGCAGCGGCGACAGCCTCTGACGTGCAGATCACCATCCCGTCTGTGTTGTCGGAATTCTGGGACGTGATCGACGCGAGCGGCAACGAGCTGCGCGTCACCGACGCCGACGGGCAGACGGTGCTGAACTATAAGGTGACCGGCTCCATCAGCGGGTTCGACCGCACCACCAGGGACGGCATCATCCAGATCGACAACTACGATCCGGCGGCGGTCTGCGTCGGGCAGGTCTGGCTGTACTACGGGATCACCGGCGCTTCCAGCGGCGCTACATCGTTCACCTACGCTGCCAGCCGCACCGGCTACCTCTACCCCGGCGCGCCCATCAGCATCATCAGCGCCGTGCCGCAGCGCCCTGGAGACACCCGGCCCCGTGACGCCATCAGCAAAGCCGCCGATGAGATCACCTGGGTGTGGTTCGACTTCCACGATCTGCTCCAGCAGCTGACGACCCCGGACGGGCAGCAGGAGCAGTGGGAAGAGCTCGATGAGATCACCTACTTCGTCACCCTCGCGGGCGCGACGCAGGCGGGAATGGTCAGCGCCAGCAGCGTCCGGGTGATCGGCGGGCGCTACGTCCAGGTGCTCGTGCAGGGCGGCGCGACGGGCAGCAGCTACACCCTGGTGGTGCAGGCCACCACCACCTACCCGACCCAGCAGACGGGACGCACGCTCGCGGCGCGCTGTCTCGTCAGGGTCAAAGACGTTTCGGAGGTTTAGGCGATGGCCTTACAGCTCGGCAAGGACGCGCGCATCAGCGCCGGAGAGGAGTCCACAGCAGGCACGGAGGTCAGCCGGACAGCCGTGGCACGGCTCGTCAGCACCACGCTGCAGCGGGCCATCGAGAAGGACGTGGTACCGCACCTGGTGGGGAGCGGCGCGGCTGCTGCCAACCCGGTGGACTTCTTCGAGACCGTCGGCAGGGTCGGCGGCGACCTGGAGATCAACGCGGCCTACCAGGGCAGCGCGCTGGGGCTGTGGCTGAAGCACGCCCTTGGCACCGTCAACACCACCGGCAGCGGGCCATACGCGCATGCGTTCTCCCTGGCCGGGGCGCTCCCGGCGGGCCTGTCGCTCTGCGTCGAGCGGGGCAGTGGCGGGCTGGGCGACGAGGAGCTGCTCGGCTGCAAGATCAGCAGCTTCGAGCTCAGCGTGGCGCCCGGGCAGGTGATGGCCTGCCGCATGAGCATCATCGGGATGGGCGGCAGCGCGCGAGGCAGCGACAGCCCGCCCGCGATGGCGACGCTCTACCCGATCACCCACAAGCACGCGGGGCAACTGTCCTTTGACAGCGCCAGCTACACGCTCTCCGCCTTCACCCTGCGCGTCGACAACAACCTCACGCCGCTGCCGGAGCTGGGCTCCCTGTACTCCTCAGAGCCCCAGCGCAACGGCTTCCAGACGATTGAGATCGAGGCCGAGCTGGTGGCGCGCTCTGACGCGCTGTTCACCGCCTCTCTGGCCTCGACGCAGGGCGACGTGACGATCACCTTCACCGACAGCACGCGCAGCCTCGCCATCGTGCTGCACAACGCGGTGATCTTCAGCTACTCCGACCCGATCTCTGCCTTCGGCGTCATCAAGCAGAAGGTGGTGTGGCGCGGCCTGGGCGACGGCACCGACCACGGGCTGCTCGTCACCCTGACCAACGCGAATTCGTCGGCAGTGGTGAGCTGATGGGCCTTGCCAGCACCATCCGGCAGGCTGCGCTCATCGAGGTCGAATACCCCGTCGGCGTTGTCTGCTACCGGCTGCGCCCCATCACCAGCGGCGACCTGCTGACCGAGCACTTCTGTCTGCTCTCCCTCCTGTTGCCCCCCTCGCAGGAGGATCGGGCGCAAGCAGAGGCAGAGAAGGAGTGGCCGGAGGCGGAGCGCCAGCAGGCGGAGCAGCGCCGACAGATGGACATGGCGCGCAAGCTCTCCGACCCGGCGGTGCAGCAGCGTATCCGCGACTTCAACACGGCCATCGTCGGGGCCGCCCTCGTCGATGCCCGCGACATGGCCGATGCGTCCGCCACATGGGAGCCGATCAGGCTCGTCAGCGCGGCAGAGAGCAACCCGGCAGCGGGGAATTTCTCCCCGGAGGACATCGGCCCCGCCGCGATGGAGCACCTGGCCGCAGTCGTCCGGACTGCCAGCTTCGGCGGGGAGGTGGCGCGGGCGAAGCTCGCCACCTTTCGTGGCATCCGGCTGGGTGCTTCCCATCGCGCGAATGGCTCGCCTGTGGGGGACGCCGCCTCACCTGCTCCTGCGCGCGTCGGTTGAGGAGATGCGGATCAACCTCGCCTGTCTCGACGCCTGGGACGCTCATATCGAGCGCCAGATCCGGGAAGGAAAGCCGATGGCGACTGTCGATGTCGGGGGGGTGTGAGTGGCTTTAGCGACTGTCATCCTGAGTGTCCGAGACGCGGCCAGCGGCCCGCTGGATGACATCGCCGATGCCTCGCGGGATGCGACCGCGCAGCTCGCGCGCACCGACAACGCCCTCGACAAGACCGGCGCGTCCGCATCGGCAGCGGGCGGGCGCATCGGCGGGGCGGCGTCGGCGCTGTCGAGCCTCAGCGCGACCGGGGGCGGCGCTGTTGTGGCGGGGCTGGGCGGGATGGCGGCGGTTCTGCTGTCGGTGGCGGCGTCGGCTGCGCTGGCGGCGGGCAGCCTGGGCGCGGCCACACTGGTAGCCGACGACGCGCTGGCCTCCCTGGAGGGCTTCCAGCGGATCGGGAGCGACTTCTACCCGTCGGTTCCGCCCGCCACCATCGCCAGCATCGAGGCAGCCAACGCAGCCATCGACGCGCTGGTGAGCATCGCCGCGAAGATGGCCGTCGTCGTCGGCGGCGCTGCGGCTCCGGCCATCGAGCAGATCGCGTCGTTCACGGTCGGGCTGGCGCTGGCCACGCTGGATCTGGTTGAGGTTCTGACCGCCGGGGAAGACGTGTTCCGGTCGCTGACCGAGTTCATCCTCACCGGGTTCTACAAGGCGCTGACGCTCCCCATCGTGCCGCTGCAGGAGCTGGTGCGCGCGATGCTGCTGCTGGCCGATACGGTCGGGGTCAAGCTGCCCGCTCCAGCCCGCGAGGCCGCAGACGCGCTGCTCTCGATGCAGAGCGACATGGCGAGCGCGACCGTCGAGATGATCCTCGGCACCAGCGCGGCCACGGGGCTCAGCGAGACGCTCGCAGGGCTGACCGAGCGGGGCCGCGACTTCATCGGCACCCAGCAGGCGGCGACGGCGGCGATGGAGCGTGGCAGCGCTGCCACGAAGGACGCGGCGGCGGCGACCGATGCGCTGGCCGAAGCACGGAGCCGCCTGATGGCGGACAGCGCGGCAGAGTTCGCAACGACCTTCCAGGCGCGCGAGTCCCCGCAGATCGAATTCCTGACCGAGTTCTATGACAGGCTGAAGCAGGCCAGCGGACAGCGGGACTTCCAGATGCTGCTCGCGGATCTGGCGGTCGGGATGGACCGGTACCGGCTCACCATCGAGCAGACGCTGGCGGCGCAGGAAGCGCTGATGCAGGGCGCGGCAGGCGGCGGCGGAAGCGCCATCGGGGCCGCAGCGGCAGGCGGCGCGACGACGCGCGGACAGGCGGCGACGGCGGCGATGGAGCGTGGCAGCGCTGCCGCCAGCAGCCTCGGGGGGCTGACCGCGCTTGACCCCAGCGGTATCAGCGGGGCCGTCGTCGCGGGCATCCAGTCGGTGATCGACATCAGCAACGGTGGCGGCATCACCGGAGACATCACGGCGCTGCTCGAAGGGCTGGCCGCCGCCCTGCCGGAGTTCATCCCGGCGTTGGTCGACTTCGCGACCAACCTTCTGACCTCGCTCATCCCCGGCCTCGCAGATGGCCTGGTGGGTGTCGTCGAGAGTCTGGGCGAGGCGCTGCCGGAGCTGATCCAGGGACTGATCGGCGGGCTGGGGAAGACGGTCAGCAGCCTGCTGATGCTGGTGCCGAAGCTGCTCATTGAGGCGGTCGGGATGCTGCTGAGCCCGCGCTTCTGGATCGACATGGGGAAAGCCTTCGTCGATGGTCTTCTCGACCTGTTGAACCCGTTCAAGAACGAAGATGGCACGGGCGTCTTCCAGCGGAACGGGAGCGCGGGCCGAACTGGCGCGGCGCTCAAAGACCTGTTCAACGGCAAGAAGGACACCAGCAACCTCACGGTGAACGGGGCCATCGCGGCAGACATGCGGGACTTCAACCGCAAGCTGCTGGGGTACAGCTCGCGCTCACAGACCAGGGGGACGTGATGGGGTCACCGACGTTCTATTGGTACCCCAAAGAGGGGGGAAGCCTCGAAAAAACTGTTATGACCCGCGCGCTCTCCCGGATGGAGGCCGACGACCGGCCCCAGGCAGAGGACAGCTACAGCGGCGCGCAGGCGATGACGCGGGTGTTCTACGGCACCAGGCGGCGCGTCCGGCTCGCCTGGGAGCGGCTCAACCTGTTGAGCAGCGCCGGGGCTGCCGATCACCGCTCGCTGCTGCCGGTCATCGCCCACCTGCAGCGGGGCGGGGCGGTCGGGTTCAGCGCCGACGGAGCCAAGACCATCGGCGGCTACCCCGGCGCGGGGAACTGGAGCCGGGGGGCCGGGACGCTGACGTGCGGCAGCCCGACCAACGCCTTCAGCGCGTGGCAACCGCTCGCGGCCATCGCTGCCGGTGACCAGGTGGTGATCGAGTCCGAGGCGGTCTACGGGCGCAGCGAGCAGCGGAGCGCCACCAGCTTCAGCGCCGGGGTGCTGACGCTCGCCTCGCAGACGCTGGTGTTCGACTACGCCGGGGCCGGGCCGATGTGGCGCTGGTACCGGTTCTGGCCTGCGCTGAGGCTGCCCGCCGATCAGCTCGGCTCCCCCCTGGTCACCAACGACCACGGGATCACCGCCTCTGTCGAGCTGGTGCTGGAGGTCGATCCGGTCGTGCACCTGCTCACCACCTCCGGCCTGGGCGGGCGGTTCGGGCTGGCCGACACGACGGTGCGCGGCATCGACGCCCAGCCTACCCTCGACACCCTGCTGGCGAGCGCGCGGGTGCGCAACGCCGCTCGGCTGCCCTGATGGCCTGGGGCGCGCAATTCCTCGCAGCCCTGGATCAGCCCGTGCTGATGATGCGGTGGGTGCTGCGGGCCACCAGCATCAACAACACCCCGGCAGACCCCGGCTACTTCGCCACCAGCATCGCCGGGAGCGGCGATCCGATCATCGCAGAGCGCGGGGTGCGGATCGACGGCAGCGCGCTCTCAGCGGGCGCATGGAGCAGCAGCACCGGCCAGTGCGACATCGAGCTGAGCGGTGATCTGTCGCGGCTGCTCCAGTCGGTGACCAGGGGGACGTTCTGCACCCTCCAGATGGGGCTCGAAGTCGGCGGCGGACAGTGGGTCTATGAGGTGGTTTTTATCGGGCAGGTACAGCAGATCGAGCGCCGGAGCCTCGCCACCGGCACGCTCAGCCTGCGGGATCTGCTCTCCGCCCTCCGCTCGCGCCCGACGCTGACCGCCGGGCAGCTCGCGCTGTTCTACGCCGACGACGGTGACACCACCGTAGACAGCCCGTGGACGGTGGGCGACGCGACGCTCTCCATCGTCGCGGGCGGAACCTTCGAGCGTGACAGCGCGGGCAAGGGGGCGGTACAGATCGAGCCGACGACGGGCGAGCCCTTCTACCTGCTCTGGACAGGCACGCCGGGCGCGACATCGCTGACCATCAGCGGCCCCAGCACCGACCGGCACGGCACCACTCCGGTCGACGCCGACAGCGGGGATGCCGTCCACCCGCTGCTCTACATCGAGGCGCACCCGATCAACGCGGCCCGCAAGATCCTGTGCAGCACGGGCGGGGGCAACAACGGGGCCTATGACACCCTGCCGATCTCCTGGGGTCTCGGTCTGCGCGATGCCTGGATCGACCACACCGACGCCGACAGCTACCTCCAGGTGAGTCGATCCGTGATGGATTGGGAGTTCCTGGCCGACGCGCAGATCACCGATCCCCTCGGCTGGCTCACCGACATCCTCGCGCGGGGCGGGTTCTTCCTGACGGTGCGGCAGGGACTCTTGACGGTGCGGGCGGCGCTCTCCACGGGGATCAGCGTGTTGAACCCGGGTGGCACGGCAGGCACCGACGTCCTCCATCTGACTGACCTCGACATCGAGAGCATCGCCTGTGAGCTCTGGGATCAGGATGCTTCAGAGGAGAGCGTAAACGTCACGGTCTACGCGAACTCCACCAGCGCGAGCATCGGCACCGAAGCGCCCGCCACCCTCCCGGCCATCGACCGGGCAGAGTACGATCTGGCCGATCTGCTGTTCAGCGACGAAGCCGACGCGGCAACCTCCGTCCTCAACCGTGTGTGGGAGGCGACACAGCGCGTACCTGAGCGATACACGATCACCTGCTCCGGCCTGCGTGCGGCGCAGCTCGCGCCCGGAGACCTGATCCGCATCTCGACGCGACGGATCGGCGGGCGCATGCAGGCGACGCTGCGGGGGCTGGTGGCGACGCGCGCCCTGGTGGTGCAGGTCAGCCCCGACTTCGGCAGCGGGCGCGTCGAGGTCGTCGCGCTGGTCTACCCACTCACCGGGGAGGTATGGTCATGACGCCGGGTATGGTTCTGCGCCGGATCACCGGCAAGGTCGGCGCAGCTCCTGTCGGGCGGGTGATGCTGTTCTACTCGGCTACCCTGCGTCGGCTCCGGCTGGTGGACGATGCGGGCAACGCCAGCGACATCAGCGCCGGGGGCGGCGGGGGCGGCGGGGGC
>OCVQ010001105.1_pt1 | contig 21780 bp, 20 predicted proteins | sample 1539061 | NCBI WGS metagenome assembly OCVQ01 (sample SAMEA3355526, study PRJEB22509) | marine metagenome | biome: marine; feature: river plume; material: water | place: USA | collected 2010-08-08 | depth 0.5 m | reverse complement strand
TGATATTGCGAAAGGAACAACCAATTTTGGAGATGATATTGCGAAAGGAACAACCAATTTTGGAGGTGATATTGACAAAGGAGCAAAAAAATTTGGAAATGACGTAAAAGAAGGTTACGCATCTTGTAGAAATTCGATAGTAAAAGATATAAACAACATTACTGGAAAAATTGAAGTAGAGACGATGATTATATACAAAAATACAATATTGTTATTTACATCAGTATTAACATTTGTTTATTTGTTAATGATAAATATGTACGGAACTGTAAGTAGTTTTACATATTATATATTTATGGCCGTATATTTTGGATTATTTGCTGGTTATTCATATTTAAAATACCATATATATTTATTTTTCACCTATTATATAACAGATGATTTTTAATTAGTACAAAATTTATATGTCATACCATATTCCGAGTTATTTTCCCAAATCCCAGAAATTTTTAATTGTATATTGATGGAATTAATATCATTTAGGTTGAGTTTATTGTGATTGTCAACCATAGAAAATTTAATAAATCCATTTCGCGCTTGTTCTAATATTGAAAATTTGGGAAGTTTATCTTTGATCTTAATTTTGGATAAAATATTTTTTTCAATATTAGTAATTTTTAAGATGTCATTATGTGATTTAATATTTTGGTAATCAAATATACATTTGAATTTTTGGTAAAATTTGGAAATTTTGATATTATCAAGTTGTAATCGTAAATGTATATTATTTAACGAGACATAACTATTGGAGTAAATGATGCGTCTGAAATTGCTATTAGGAATGACAGTATTTTTTACAGGTTCGCTAAAATATACATTTTCGGTATTTAAAAATTCATCTAATATAACATTTTTCATCTCTGATATGTTTTATATATATCTTTGTTTAATATCATTTATCATTAACTTATTTCAAATTTTTTCCGCCTACATAGGAACAATACGTTTTATATTTTTTATATTTTGTTCTGTAACCTCAGATGGTGCAACCCGATGTAAGTAAGAATTGTATTTAACAAACCCGCAATATGCAGCATAAGCAAATAATAGTCAAATAACTTTATATAATAAAATATAAAGTTATTCACAGATAAATACATATATGACTTCTCTCATAGAAGATTATTTTGAATATACAAAAAAGCATATGAATGAATATGGTGATAAATGCATCGTTCTAATGATGGTCGGAGCTTTTTATGAAATGTACGGTATACGAGAGAAAGGAGGTAATAATATTATAACTATGAGTGAAATAGAAAACGTTTGTAACATATGTGAATTGGCAGTAAAACAAAAATCACACGACCACAAAAATTGTGATTTATTTATGGCTGGTTTTAGAGATTATTCATTGGACAAATATTTAGCAAAAATAACGTCGGAAGGTTATCGATGTTTTGTGTATGACCAATTTGTCGAAGAAACATCGGGTATCATACGTAAATTAACAAATATATATTCATCGGGAACTATGTTTGGTGTAAATAATGTAAATAAAAAACTATCAAATAATATCTCTTGTATTTGGGCAAAAATATCAATGTCGCCATTAAAAGATAAACAAATAATCTGGGGTTTTTCAACTATTAATACGAATACGGGTTCAAGTAACGTGTTTGAATTTGAAAGTTCCACCGAAGAAACAGGAATTAATGAGATTGAACGATATTTGAGTATTCATAACCCAAGTGAAATAATATTTATATGCGATGAGAATGAAGAAAATGACTTAGTTCAATATTTAAATATTATAAAGTCTTCCACAAATTTATTAAATATAATTCATACAAATAATAAACCGTTTGTAGAAATAATAGAAAATTGTGGGAAACAAATATATATACAAGAATGTTTCACCAAATATTTTGAAATAAATGAGTATTCAAATTTTATAGAGCATTATTCATATTATCAAATAGCATCCCAGAGTTTTTGCTTTTTATTAGATTGGGTTTTTAAACATAATGTATATTTGACAACACGATTGGATGAACCTAAATTAGAAATACATTCAAAAAATACATACTTGGGATGTCATACATTGAAACAGTTAAATATTATTTCTGAACGGAAAAATGAAAGTGTCATTGATTTATTAAATATATGTAAAACATCAATGGGTAAACGGTTGTTGAGAGAACAAATGGTTCAACCAATATATGATTGCGACCATCTAAATAAAGAATACGATATTACTGATAATTTAATAAAAAATTATGAAACAATAACTACACCGACAAGATGTATTTTGCACAATTTTTGTGATAATCAGTATTTACTTCGTACATTAATATTACGAAAAATAACACCCAAACAAATTTATAATATTCACAATAATATTTTGCTTTGCAATGATATTTTGAAATTAGTTAAAAATAATAAGACAGCAGAAACATATTTATCTGAAAAGAAATATAATATTAATCAAATAACTGATGCGAATCGGCGCGTACAAGATACAATGAATAGTATATTTAAGATAGAAAAGTTGTGTGAAATAGATAATGTTTCTCTCAATGAAAATATATTCAATGTTGCATATTCACAAGAACTGAATGATTTTGAAAAGGAGATGTCAAATAACAAGGACGAGTTAAACAACATAATATTGGATTTGAATAAAATAATATCGGCAAATGAGAAGAAACCAGGCGAGTATGTTAAACTATATGAAACAGAAAAGGTATTACCTCATATCATTTGTACAAAAAAAAGGAGTGAAGCGATAACTAAATACTTATCTAATGGGAGAAATCCTCTGGATATAAGTGGGAGTGTTCTCTCTCTTCTCTCCATACATAAGAATAATGTAAGTTCAGTATATCTAACCAATGAATACATACATAAGGTAACTTCTAAATATATGAAGTTTCGTGATGATTGGAGAGAAAAGTTGATGCAAACCTTTAAGTATTCAATTGAAGATATGATTTTAATGTCTGATGACTTAAAGAAAATGGGGAATATCGTTTCTCTCGTAGATGTTATCACTTCCAAAGCCGAGATTTCCCTAAAATTTAACTACTGTCGCCCCCAAATTCGTGGAGAGAAAATGGGGGCGAATTCTGGAGAGAAATCGTATGTAAATGCGAGAGAAATGCGCCACAGTTTAATTGAGCGATTAGATAATGATGATACGTATGTCAGCAATGATATATCACTTGGTCAAGACGAGCAGGGAATATTGCTTTATGGAACAAACGCGGTCGGCAAAACAAGTTTGATAAAGGCATTGGGAATTTGTATTGTATTAGCCCAATCTGGTTTTTTTGTGCCGTGCAGTGAATTTATTTATTATCCATACACCCAATTATTTACAAGAATACTAAATAATGATAACATGTTTAAAGGGTTATCTACATTCGCTACTGAAATGGTAGAGATGAGAACTATACTCAATATGTCTGACAATAGAACCTGTGTATTAGGTGATGAATTATGTTCGGGAACAGAACACGATTCGGCAGTGAGTATTTTTGTAGCAGGGTTACAATGGTTATATGATAAACAAAGTTCCTTTATTTTTGCAACCCATCTACACGAAATAACGAAATTACAGGAAATAAATGGGATGACCGAACTATCTCTGAAACATTTAACAGTAAAATACGATAAAGAGCAGGATATGTTAATATATGACAGAAAGTTAAAAAATGGTGTTGGAGATACATTGTATGGTTTAGAAGTATGTAAATCATTACATTTACCCCAACAATTTATAGACAATGCATATACAATAAGAAATAAATACAAGGGAATAAAGACGCTATTAGATAGTAATACGTCAACCCGTTATAATTCAAAAGTGATAATTAATAAATGTTCTATATGTAATATAAATGATGCGAGTGAGGTACATCATATAAAGGAGCAACGCGATGCAAACGCGCACGGTTTTATTAATAACGTTCATAAAAATCATAAATCAAATTTGCTACCAATATGTGAAAAATGTCATAATCATATTCATAAGAACAATGTTAAATTAGAAAAGCGGAAAACAAGCAAAGGTGTTCAAATTATTACTAATTCATAATTTTTCCCCCATTTATTGAAATTCATTTTTTATAATATATATATACAAATTACGAATACTGTTTTGTTCCTGGTATTATATTCATTAATTTTGTAGGGACGATATAATCATATTCGCAATATTTATATATAGGCAACAAATTAGATAAATCTACTCGTGTTAATTCTTTTTTATCATTGCTACACGATGGACAAATTTTCACTCGACCATCTTTAACACATCCTTCATGAAATATGTGTTTGTTACATATGGTATCGTTAAAACTTACTGCTACACCTGGTCCTGTTTCCGTAAATTTATCTTCTAAACATATTGCACACGTAGGGTGTTTAGTCAAGTTATCCGTTAACAATATCCTTTCTAATATAGCCTTTTTTGTTTCTTTTTTCATTGTATATTCTACTATACCATTATATCGATTTGGTAAGTAGAAAGTGGTCATGTCTTTATAATCCTTTATAGTAAAGTAAGTTGATGTAGGGTCTCCAATAAGCTTTTTATCTGCATGTCTATATTCATAACTTTGTCTTTTATAAGGAATGTTAAATGTATAATATTCCTCATCATCTTTTAGTTCATCTACATTCGTCATTTGTATTCCATTTAAATTTATAAATTGTGCGAAGGAATGTATATAATCGTTCGTAGACAGTTTCTTCTGATCAAATAAATTGAGATAGAATTCAAACATTGTGTTCATTTTTAATTACATCGTTTTTTTTGTATGGTAATTTAAATCAATTTTATTCAATATCATATAATTATTGATTACGAACAATTGAACAATTTAACAAAATATAAATTATAACATAAATATAATTTATATAATTTATATTATAACTTATTATGAATTATTTGGAAAATACATTTACTAAATATACCGATAAAGTAAAAGCAAATAATGTTCACCCAGAATTAGAACCAATAATTGAAAGATACTCGGGTAAGATTGAAGAATTTAATAATACCATTTTTTATGGACCAGTTGGTTGTGGGAAATATTCCCAGATATTAAATCTGATTGATAAATATAGTATTAGCAAATTAAAATACAATAAAAAATCTTGCGTTCAAATAGATAAAGATACAGATTTAATGATACATATGAGCGATATTCATTACGAAGTGGATATTGAATTATTAGGTTGCAATTCTAAAAGCGTTTTCCACTCTATATACCAGCAAATCAATGACATCATTCACACGAACAATAAAAATATATTTGCAAAAAACAACAAGATTGGTGGAATAATATTATGTAAAAATTTCCATACAATCCAAAACGAATTATTGGAATGTTTTTATACGTATATGACATCATCGTACGAGAATAATATTTATTTTATTTTACATACCGAAGATATTGGTTTCATTCCACGACACATTATTGAATTATCTAATGTTATAAAAGTAATTAAACCTTTAAAAAAAAATATAACAAATATGATTGTTTCGTCTGGTACAAAGAAAAAGCATATTGGTGAATGCACCACATTTAAAGATATTGAATGCGGTAATAATTTAAATATTTATAACAATTTTATAAATCGTTATATCGCGGTTATTCAAGATAAAACGAATAATGTTCAAGAAATAAGAAATATCATTTATGACATATTAACATATAATGTGAATTTTACAAAATTTTTATATCATCTTTTAAATAAATTAGAAAGTGAAAATCTTGTATATTTGAATGAAGAGTTAATGTTGAGTTTATTTAATTTCTTTTCATTATACGATAAACATTATAGACCCGTTTTTCATTTAGAGAAATTATTAGTTAATCTATTAATAATCACAAATGAAAATAAATGAAGCAAATGTGATTTTTAATATTTCGCAAGAAGAACTGGGAAATATGGATACAAATGATTTGAAAAAGATATATAAAAAGTTGGCGTTGAAATATCACCCCGATAAAAATAATAATAGCGATGTGTCAAAGCAACATTTTCAGAATATTGCATTAGCATACGATACATTACATATTTATATAGAGAGCGTCCAAGATAATAATATGAATAGGGGTAAAAGTTCATTTTTGGATAAAATATTTATGAATATTAATATGTTTTATTCAAAACACGCTGGTTTAGTTAAAAATATTATTGAGATGTACAATGATAAAATATTACTGCATTTGGAGAAAACAATATGGGATATGAGTGATATTGAACTTTATAGACTTAAAACGTTAATTGAGAATGAAAATATTGTGCAATATTTAAGTAAAGATATTAAAACATTGATAGAAAGAGAAATAAAAATTCGTAACCAAGACCAAGACAAAGACAAAGACCAAGACCAAGACAAAGACCAAGACCAAGACAAAGACCAAGACCAAGAAGCAAACATTATTGAAAAAATTGAAGAAGACCAATACGTTTCAACAAATGTATATAAAAATACTTCTAAAAATAGTAAGAACAATATTATGAAAAAACACATAAGTGCGTCAATTGATGATATTATTGATAATAATGTGCATATTATTGAATACAAAAATAAAAAAATATTTATACCTCTATGGCATAGTGAATTAACTTATGAGGTTGGTGACGACGAGGTGCTGAATATATACATTGAACCAAATATTCCCACGAATATGTATTTAGACGAATATAATAATCTGCACGTTTATATTACAAAAGATTTTTCAAATAGTTTATTATTTTGTGACGTGTTAGATTTCGAAATTGGGAGTAAAACATTTCATTATAATATTCGCGATATTAAAATAGAAAAAACACAGCAAATAAAATTATGGAAACAAGGTCCCCCGCTTATAAATGAACATAATATGTTTGCCGTATCTCATCGCGCAAGTATAATTATACATTTGGAATTCAAATAAAATATAAGTATATATTAACAATGGCTAAAAGTAAAACTCTTAAAAATAAAAGTAGTGTAGCAATTTTAATTAAATTAGCAAAAAAATATGGAGTTACGCAAAGTGGTTCAAAAAAACAAATAGCTGAACGACTTAGTGGTTTAAGGGGTTCTTATTTATCTAAAACCGAAAAAAAAATGATATTACCTTATTTATCTAATAATGTAAATAAGCGTGTATTAGTAAAACATACAACCCGTAAAAAATTACCAAAATTACCAAAATAAATGATAATAAATAATAAAATTGATTTTTTATTAATTAAATTAATTAATAAAAAACAAAACAAAACATAACATTATGGAAGAAACAAACGAATGTGTAATATGTTGGGAGTGTATTGATAAAGGCAATTTACATCAAAAATGGGATTGTTCGCATAGGTTTCATAGAAGTTGTGTAGCACAATGGAATAATGGATGCCCGACGTGTAGAAATCAAACACTCATATGTAGAGAAGTGGGTGTTGAATGGTATATCTCTAGAAATCCTAGAAATGTATTAGATTTGGGACGAATGTTGCAAACCAACTTATTACCAGTTAATTTGGAACATATATATAAAAATAATTGGAAAGACCAAGGATGTATTGGTTCAGACCATAAACTCTGGTATTTTGATAATTTTGGTGTGCAGGTTATTTGCGAAAGTTGCAATACTATTCAATGTTTTAACCGAGTGCATTAAAAAAACATATATTCTCCTATATTCTAATCTCCTATATTCTAATTATATTTTTTGTATTTTTGTATCATATTTTTTTGTATTTTTGTATTTTTGTATCATATTTTTTGTATTTGTATTTTTTATATAATTTATACTGGTTTCTTTCTGATAATCTTCTTCTTCTTTGGAGCTTCCGGTTCAGGTTCAGGTTCAGGTTCAGGTTCGTCGTCAACCTCTGCCTCAGGTTCGTCGTCACCATCCCCGCAATCATCTTCATCATCCGATTCAACCTGAGTGTTCAACTCTGCTGGTTTATCTTGGTCTGCTTGAAATACAGAGGCAGTAGTAAGTTCCTTCTTGTCCTCGTCATCAAGTTCAATTTGGCAAGATTGACTACTATCTTCACGTGGTTGAATAACTGCTTGATGAAGACGCCAAGTTACACCAAACTTACCATTCGCAAACCAAATACCTCCACATTGAAGAATACACGCAACCTTATCGGTCTTTGCGATGAAATCCATAGGTGTTAGATTATGTCCAGCAAGAGGGAAAATCTTTTCATAATTAACGTTGTAAATGTTTGTTTTCCATTCACCCTCATAACAAGGAACCTTTGCGCGAATGCTGGGTGACTTATTATGGTCTGCCTCGCCAGTTTCCTTACTCTTTGGATATTTCAAGATGGGCGTAAACAATGCATCAATCACCTCACTGCTCTCAATCTTTCTACCAAACCACTCCTTGCTGTTCGTAATAGCGTCTTTCTTGATTTTACTTTCAAATTCACTCATAACATCTAGAAGTTTGCGTGTCTTATCGCTATGATATTCCGGTCCGGGAAATTGCAATGACATTTCATAACGTTGGTTGCCATCATAATCACTAATTCCCCACGTCATTAGAAGGGGGGTTGACAGATAGAATGCTTTTTTATGCTCTTTATTTAGAATGTTTACCGACTTACCCCCCGAGGAATTAGACTTGGGTGGGGTATATGCTAGAAGATCACTAGAGTACTCGTTAAACTTTACAACTTTGATAGACGACATTGTTTTATAATATACATAATAATATTACCTTTATATTAATTTCAATTTATTTTTAAATACAATATCCCCCACACGAATATGGAGCAAAAAAATGAAAAAAAGATGAAAACGCTATATTCTGTGCCTGCTTCACAATATAATATCATTTAAATATATATTATAGAGTATATTAATGGTTCGTTCAAATAGTTTTGATTTAACACAAAATAGAAAAAAGAAATCAATGTTACAAAATAAGGTAAATGACGATGATTTCAGTATTATTTTGTACGAAGATTACGAAAAGATAAAGACAACAAATTATAATGTATCTCAACTGAAGGCGATATTAAAATATCATGGGTTAAAGATGTCAGGCAATAAGATACAATTGAAAGAACGTTTATATAATAATTTGAAGGGTTATTATTACGCAATAAGAATTCAAAAGAATGTAAGAATGTATTTGACCAAATTATTGTTCAAATACAAAGGTCCTGGGTTAATGAAACGAGATGCCTGCAATAATCCCCAAGATTTCTATACACTTGAAAATTTAAATGACATCAAATTCAAAGATTTTTTTAGTTATAAGGATATAGATGGATTTATTTATGGATTTACAATTTATTCTATAGGTGAGTTAGTAAAAACAAAAAATGAAAAAAACCCATACAATAGGCAACCAATACCAGATGAAATAATTAGTTCGCTAACTCGGGTAAAGAAATTATCAAATTTTATAATATCAGACACTGAATATAATGAGATTGAAATTATTCAATCATTAGAACAAAAGAATAAAAACAAGTTAATGGAATTATTCCAAATAATAGATACGCACGGGTACATAACGAATATTAATTGGTTTTTAGATTTAGACAAGGAAATGCTTATTAATTATATGTGTCACTTAAAAGATATATTTTATTATCGCACACAATTAACGAGGGTAGAACAATATGAAATTATTCCAAATAGAAACATATTTCCACTATCAATACGTCACTCATTTATAAATTCTTCACTAGACGAGGTAAGATTTGAGTTGTTAAAAATAATAGAACAATTTATAACACTTGGTATAAATGAACCGCGACGGGCATTGGGTGTATTATATGTTTTAGGGGCATTTACAATATGTTCTAGGAATGCATCCATTGCTTTTCCGTGGTTATACGATAATTTTGGTGTATAATATTTGAGAAATAACTTTTTTTCCAATATTTTTGGGTGTATATTTTTGGTTCGTAAAAATCCGCCATATGGTAGTGCTAATTAATGTATGTTTTACAATATATATATATATATTAGTAAAACAACTTAAAAAACTCCCATATACTAGTGTATAACAATGGGAAAACCTACTACTACTACTACTAAATCTTCACCTGCTTCTGCTTCTGCTTCTGCTTCTGCTGCTAAAACGAGTAAACCTAAGGAACCTAAGGTATCTAAGGTTGTTAAGAAACCAACCCCCGAGGTTGAACAAACTTCTACCCCTGTCGTAGAAACATCTGCCCCTGTAGAGGCAACGAACGAGGTTGTTGAAAGTTCATCAACTGATATGACTTCCGTTCTAGAAACCCGTTTTGCCGCGCTTGGGGCAAAGTTGTCACAAATGTCTAATGACATTGGCGCTATCAAGAAAGAGTATGCCGAGGTTGGAAGGTTAATGTCCAAGGAGATGAAGATTTCAAGAAAACTGAGTGAAGCAAAAATGAAACGCGCTGGAAATCGCGCCCCCGCTGGGTTCATTAAACCTACTCTCATTGGCGACGAACTTGCAAAATTCCTTGGCGCCCCCATTGGAACCGAGATGGCGCGAACTGCTGTTACCAAGCAAATCACAAAGTATGTAAAATCCAACGACCTTCAAGACCCCACTAACGGAAGAACGATCATTCCTGATGCTGCCCTTGCTAAGCTTCTCAAGATTTCAAAGAATGATGAACTAACTTATTTCAATCTTCAACGCTACTTGGCACCCCATTTCCCTTCATCTACTGCTAATACTGCTGCTGCCACTGCCACTGCTGCTGCCGTATAGATTACTACTTGGCGTATGTAAAAATTAATATACAAAAAATAATTATTTAAGATATAATTATTTTTTTCAAATTATCAAATTATCCAATTATCCAATAATATTGGGAATTATCCAATAATATTGGGAACGACTGTGTTTCTGTTAGCGAATAACATCATTTTAATTAGTCGTATTTTTTTATCCCGTTGTACATTTTGCACAGGTTGTATTATTTCCTCCCTTTTTTTCCGAAAACATCTACAAAACATCATAATAATATATTAATATATTATGATATTTTTACATTTGGCAATTTGTCAATATTGGCAATAATCACCCGTGAAGTGTCATTTTTAATGATTTTAACAATTCGCAACTTTTATTGCGTTTACCTAAATTATATTTTTTTTCCTGTATTTCATTGAGAATATCTAAAAAGTTGACATCTAATTTTAGGTCCTCAATATGATGAATAAATTTCATTATATTTACATTATTATCATCGAAATCCATAATATTTTCATTCATATCCACAATTAATGCAATTGTTTTAGTATCATTAAATAGAAGTAATGATTTAACAACATAATAGCAAAATACATTCGAATTTTCAACAAATTGTTGTCTGGGTAAATCAAAGTTGAATAAATCATAATAATTTAATTTCATATAATTTAATACTTTTATTGCCTGGAAAATGGAGTATTGTTTTTCTGTAAACATTAATTCATAATATTTATCGGCAAATTCGTTGAATAATTTAGGCGAACTACACATACAATACGCATTAAATATTGTACTCCAAATTGTAGCCAAAAACTCACAATAACTTTCGTTTAACAAAAAATCACTTTGTATATTAAACATTGAGTTGCATTTATCCATATAAATATGCCCGGGCATTAAATCAAAATCCAATCCAAATGTGTGGATAGTTTCGTGGCATAAAACTTTGAACCACTCTTCTTTTCTATAAATAGTGATGGAATTATGTTCTTTACATCTATACGTCCAAGCCGTATTGACATTAATTGCGTCCAAAATATCGCTTTGACTATTAAATTGCGACCCGGAAATTTTTTTCTTAAAATTAGAAAGAAAAATAGTGATTCGTAATGTTTTCGTACATTCTTGCTTTGCATATAAAGATAAAATATACAACCACATATATATTTTTTTGATATACGACGATATTACCTTTTTGTCAGGTATTTGATTAAAAAAAACAAATTCTACAACAAATATTCGTTCATCTAATATAAAATTATATGAGTATTTAGTGCTAGCATACAACATAATATGTTCGTGTATGGGAGCCGGAAAAAACACATTTGGTTCGTCTAATTCAATATTATCATCGTCAATATACATTTTTTTATGATTTATTTTATCCGAATTATTTTTATATGATATAAATGCGTCTTTCATATTTTGAAAGAAAATCTTTAGAACATCTCTATATGAAGATGACAATTTTTTTATATTACAATCAGTTGGTGTTATAGATATATCTCTTACAAACTCCATATTGTTAGTTATTATATATTAATATATACACATATTATTTAATAAAAAATAATATGTATTGATTATTTGATTATTTGATTATTTGATTATTTGATTATTTGATTATTTGATTATTGCTTTTATTATTGATTCTCAATAACCCAGTCCGAATATACACAACACACAACACACAACACACAACACAATTTATTTATTTCAATAATACTTCTTTAAGGTCATAAAATTTAAACATCGTTTTTTTCGTATAACTTTTATATTTGGTTGTATCCATTTTTGCAATATCAAGAACTTGATTACGAATATTCTCCCATCTACTAACCTCATCTGTGTCTTGTAATTTTTTCAAAATATCCAAACTATTGATTATAATAATTTTCAAGTTTTCTACCATTTCATCACAAAATGTATCCATATCATTCATATTTGAGTTAGCAGTAAAGTTGTTAATTAGTTTTTCCAAGATATCTAATACAAAATCACTCTGGACAACATCACAATTTAATAATGATGAAATAAATTTACTTAACGCGCGTCGTTTATCATTTTGATTATTTGTTCTACAAAACTCTTCATAATTTTCAGCAGAATTCGCAAGAGGTTCAATATGATTATTAAACACCTCCAAATATTCTACAAATTTCTTTTCAATAATATCTCCAAAAATGTCATATTTCGCCATCAATTCGCTGTACAATTTAGCGTAAATATGAGAATAGAATGCATTTGAACTAGCAATGGTAAATATGAATTTTCCCAGTTTTTCAAAATCTTCTTCAGACATTGAATCTTTTATTGATTCCAATATGGTCAAAATCTCATCCTTTATCTTATCGTAATTTTTATCCGATAACTTATTTATTTGTACCTTAATTTTACTCAACTCCTTTTCATAATCGGTTTCGTCTGTTTTTATTACAGTTGCTTTAAAATTCGGGTCAGAAACTACTGGTCGTTGTCTCTGTTTTTTCTTAAAAATTGGCGTTTTAATATAGTTCGTATCTCCAACTAATTCTGCAATTTTTTTAATAATAGCAATAGTATCGGCAGGCAATTCAAATGAAAACCCTTCATTCTTCACAGACTGAAAATCAGTCAACGTATATTTTGGTGTTCGCCCAGTTAATGTAGTCATTGTTAATATAATCAACGTATTGTTTTTAAGTATATTCAATTTTTAAAATAATACATTCAAATTCAAAATTTATTTTGTGTCTGTATATTCATAATAAGTATTAATTGAATGCTAGATATGCTAGGTATTGTATCATTTGACGGGTCAGACAGCAAATTAGAGAATAGTTCTAATAATAGTTCTAATGGAAATGAGTTGTCCGATATTTCAAATAATCCAATTAAAGATTATTTCAAACTACCAATACATTATCTAAATGAAAACCGCAAAATAAAAATAGATGACAGTACGAAAAATGATATTGAATTAATTAAATGTGATGACGCAAATAAAAATTCATTGCCATTATACCATCATTTATTTGATTATAATGGAAAAAGCAAATGTGAAAAAGAAGTGTTAGAATTGTGGAGTGATTGTTATACTGATGATAGTAAATTTATTGTAGATACTCGCAATATTATATCAAAAAATAAATTGTTGAACAAACATAACTTCACCAGCGCAAAAGTAGATGAAGTATATGATTTATGGAATAATATAAAATATGAGGATAATTTCTATGAGAAATACCACTTTTTGGAGTATAGTTATGTAAAATTTTTAAATAAATCATCGGTCGCAATGTTAATTTTTAGTGTTCTAAATATTACTTCCCCATTATTTAGTTTACTAAGTCCAATAATAATGCTGATATTACCATTTATTATATTAAAAATGTCGGGAAATAAATTTATAGACTTTAAAACATATATCAACATAATTATCATATCTATTAAGCAACATGTGATTGGACGGTTAATTTACAATTTTAATGAAATTTCGTGGAGTGAACGGGTGTCAGCAATATTTATGATAATTATGTATGGAATGCAAACATACTATAATGTATTATCTATGATACGCTTCCATACTAACCTAGACCAAATACATAGTCAAATAAAGGAACTTAAAACATATTTATCAGTCACAATTGACAACATGAAGGAGTTCAAGGAAAAAACGAAAGGTAGAAAGAGTTATAATAAGTTCAATGATAATTTAGAGCAACATTACTGCCAAATTGTCAAATTGTATGGTGATATAGTACATATTAATAATTATGAATGGAATATAAATGAAATATCAAATCTTGGAAGTTTGATGAGCAACTTTTATAAACTTCATACAGAAGAGAATTATCACAATTCTTTATTATACACCTTTGGTTTCAATATATATTATCATAATATTTGTACACTACAGAATAAATTTAGTAAGGGAATTATTAATAAAGCAACAATCGTTAAAAATAAAAAATTAGTTATGAACCAATTTTCTTATCCACCGATACAAAATAATTCCGTTAAGAATTCCATTAATATGAATACGAATAAAATAATAACTGGTCCAAATGCCTCGGGAAAAACAACGATTATAAAGTCTTGTATTTTCAATATTTTAATTACTCAACAATTAGGGGTTGGATTTTATAAAAGTTGTAAAATTACCCCATATAATAATATACATTGTTATCTAAATATTCCTGATACATCAGGGCGTGATAGTTTATTCCAAGCAGAAGCTCGCAGATGCAAAGAAATAATTTCAAATGTTGAAAAGATGAAAAATAGCAATCATTTTTGTATATTTGATGAATTGTATTCAGGAACAAACCCAGACGAAGCTGTCGCAAGTTCCCACGTTTTTATAAAATCGTTAAATAAAAAGGAGAATGTTTCGTATCTGTTAACAACCCATTATAATGAACTATGTAAATCATTGAAAAATGAAAGCAATGTTTCTAATTATTGTATGAGTACAACAGTGAAAGATGACAAATTAATTTTTAATTATAAATTAAAGAAAGGAATAAATAAAATAAAAGGTGGTGTTCAAGTATTGAAACAAATGGATTTTCCCCAACATATGATTGATGATACGATATGTTATTTGAATTCTAATGGTATGAATAGTAAGAAATAGACTTATTCGTTTATATAATGGCGTTTTTATCTATTTTTAATTTAAATGGATCTTCTAGCAATTTTTGGTGTAGGAACAAATTTAATGTTTTCACTCGGAATAATTTTTGTAATTGTATTTACATTATTTTATTTAAGGCAGCGGTTATCTGATTATGACAGTAAATTATCTGATATGATACAAATAATATCAGGAATGAATAAAGAAATTACAGCAATGAAAGTTACATCTTTACAAACAATTGCAAACCAAAATACACAATTTGTGAATAATAATTATAGTGACGATACAAAGAAAGTGGAATTAACAACAAACAGACCTTTAGATATTATTAATAGTGATGATAATGAGTATGATGAGGAGGATGTGGAGGATGTGGATGTGCAAAATTATTACGTTAATTTAAGTAGAAAAAAAGACGATGGATACGAAGATGATGAGGATGATGATGAGGATGATGAGGATGATGACGAGGATGATGAGGATGAGGACGATGAGGACGAGGATGATGATGAGGATGATGATGAGGATGAGGACGATGAGGACGAGGATGACGAGAAGGATGATGAGGACGAGGATGACGAGAAGGATGATGCGGATACAGTAAAACATATTGACGGGTTTGAAAAAGATTTAGACGTTGAGGTATCAATGTTATTAGGAAAAACAGAAACTTCACGTATTGTAGATTTAAGTGATGTTGTATCTAAAAATGATGATACATCTAATAAGACTGATACATCAGCAAATATTGATTTAAACAAAATGACAATTCAAGAATTGCGCGAACACGCAGTATTAATAGGTTTAGCAATTGACCCAAAAATTAAAAAGAAAGCTGAAATCATAGAGTTGATGCAAAATGTATAATGTATAATGTATAATGTATAATGTATAATGTATAATGTATAATGTATAATGTATAATGTATAATGTATAATGTATAATGTTTTGATTTTAACAATTTGTAACGAATATGAAAAATAACATTATAATGAATGAAATAAATATATTTATATATATTATACTATGAGTCGCACTACAAATAATGTATATGTTAATTTCCCAGGGTTAATGGATGATGGGCGAAATTTCAATAACAAAAATCCAAATGTTCATTTGAACGAGCAGATATTAAAGAAAGGTTCAATCATATCTAACGCTGATTACAGAAAATATTTAATGAATAATGCGGATGAAATAATTAAAATGAACCGCAATACAGCTTTCTTTGAAAGTAGTAATGTTCAAAATAATATTCCAACGACACAATTACAAAACCCAAATGCACCAAGCGATTTAAAGACGTTATACTTATCCCGAGATGAATTACAAAGTCATTTATATAATAAACCAGTTTCTGTAAATCAAGAGGTTCTAACAAAATTAAAATAATTAAGTTAAAATAATTAAGTTATAATAATAAAATTATTTATTATTATTAAAATTGAAATAAAACAATATTAAGCATATTAAAAGTATATAAATAATGACTTCTAAGGGTTGGAATAATTGCAAAAGTATGCTAAATGATACAGACCGAATTGATTTAAATAAAAATCTAGAACAATCTAGTGGTAAAGATGTCAAAACCACGGGTATTAACAATAACGAAGAGTCTGCTTTTTATAGCGAGATGCCGTGGACATTAATAGATGCTTATTTCGGTGAAAATCATTTAAAACAATTGGTTAGACATCAATTGGAATCTTACAACGACTTCGTTAATTATCAAATAGAAAAAACAATAAATATGTTTCATCCAATTACAATTTGTTCCGATCAAGATTATGATAAAACTACAAAAAAACATAAATTAGAAATGTTAATTTCGTTTTCAAATTTCAAAATACAGCGTCCACAAATTCATGAAAATAATGGGGCAACGAAATTAATGTTTCCCCAAGAGGCGAGATTGAGAAATTTCACATACGGGTCAACGATGACGATTGATTTAAATATTAAATATATTACCCGAAATGGCGCGAACCTTGAAAATGAACAAGTAATACATAAATTATTACCAAATGTACATATTGGAAAGTTGCCAGTAATGTTAAAATCAAAAATATGTTTATTAACACAATATAAGCATGTTGACCCAGAAGTTATAGGCGAATGTAAATATGACGCAGGTGGATATTTTATTATAAATGGTTCTGAAAAAACTGTTTTAGGTCAAGAACGTGCAGCTGAAAATAAAGTCTATTGTTTCAATGTATCTAAAAATAATACAAAGTATAAATGGATTGCTGAAATTAAATCGGTTGCTTATTTTAAATCAATTAGTCCCAAGCAAATAAATTTAATGATGCAAAGTAAAAATAATGGGTTTGGTTATTCTATTCAAGTGCAAATACCAAGAGTAAAAAATCCAATCCCGTTGGTTATAGTGTTTAGAGCGCTCGGTATAATTAGTGATAAACATATTTGTAATATCATTCTTTTGGATAATTATGATAAAGAGGACACGCCAAATTATATATTATCAAAACTATTAAAAGCGTCGTTGGTTGACGCGCGTGATATTAAAACGCAAGAAGAAGCGTTTAATTATATTAAAGATAATGTTATGTTCACCCCCCTAAATATGGACAAAGAAACCGGAGACAAAAAAAAAAACGACTTTACAAATGATGTGTTAAATAACGACTTATACCCACATTGTCACACCAATATACAGAAAATATACTTTCTTGGTTATATGGCGAAAAAGTTGTTAATGGTTGATACTATGGTTATTCCACCAGATGATAGGGATTCATATTTAAATAAACGCATTGATTTAACAGGCGCGCTTCTCAACAATTTATTTCGCAATTATTTCAATAAATTGGTTAAAGATATGCAAAAAATGATAGTAAAAGAGATTAATACTGGTTCGTGGAGGTCAACATATGATTTCATTAATATTGTAAACCATACAAATATTTATAAAATTATAAAATCAACAACCATTGAAAATGGTATTAAACGAGCGCTTAGTACTGGTGATTTTGGTCTTAAACATTCAAATAGCACCAAGGTTGGTGTTGCTCAGGTTTTGAATAGAATGACATACGCATCAAGTTTAAGTCATTCACGAAGAATAAGTACACCGATTGATAAAAGTGGTAAATTAATACCGCCCCGTATGTTACACAATACAACTTGGGGGTTTCTTTGCCCAGCTGAAACACCAGAAGGTCAGTCGGTTGGGGTTGTAAAAAATCTAAGTTATTTAACACACGTAACTATTCCGTCGGATAGTAGATGTATACACGAGTATGTTGGTTCGCAAATTATAACGTTAGATTCAATCATAGATACAACTATCTACTATGATAAGGTGAAAGTGTTTGTGAATGGCGCTTGGTTGGGTGTTGTCGACGATGCAATTACATTATATAATGATTTAAAACAAAAGAAATATAATGGTATTATTAATATTTACACTTCAATTATATTTAATCAATCCGCAATGGAAATTAAAATATGTAGCGATGGTGGTCGTTTAACTAGACCTGTGTTAAGAGTTACAAATAATAAACTGAATATTGATATTCAGACACATAATAAAATTTCAAAAAAAGAATTGCGATGGGATGATTTACTCACGTGTGTTAATATTAAGAATTCTATTATAGAATATATCGACCCAGATGAACAAAATTGTAGTATGATATCCATGCGAACAAGCGATTTAGATATTATTAACCCTGATAAAACAATTAAATATACGCATTGTGAAATACACCCCAGTACAATTTTCGGTGTGTTAGCATCTTGTATTCCATTTCCTGACCATAACCAATCGCCGAGAAATACGTATCAATGTGCTATGTCTAAACAATCTATGGGTGTATATGTTACTAATTACGACACTCGAATGGATAAGACAGCGTATGTTTTGAATTATCCAATGCGACCACTTGTAGATACACGAGTTATGAGTATTTTGCAACTAAATAAAATACCATCTGGGTCACCTGTAATTGTTGCAATTATGAGTCATACTGGATATAATCAGGAAGATAGTATTCTTGTAAATAAGGGGTCAATTGATAGAGGTTTATTTATTGCAACTATTTTACATACTGAAAAGGATGAGGATAAAAAATTATTTGGTGATGATGAAATTCGTGGAAAACCAGACCCATCACGTACGAAATGTATTAAATTCGGAAATTATAACAAAATTAATAATGAAGGCGTAATTCCTGAAAATACACTCATTGAAAATAGAGATGTTATTATTGCTAAAATGGTTCCAATTAAAGAAAATAAAAATGACCATACAAAAGTTATTAAGTATGAAGACCAAAGCAAAGTATTTAGGACAAATGAAGAAACTTATATTGATAAAAACCATATTGGAAGAAATGGGGATGGTTATAAATTTGCCAAGGTGCGCACGCGAATAGTTAGAAAACCTGTCATTGGGGATAAATTTAGTTCAAGACACGGTCAAAAAGGAACGGTTGGTAATATTATACCAGAAGAAGATATGCCATTTACACGCGATGGTATTAAACCAGATATAATTATTAATCCACACGCTATCCCTTCACGTATGACAATTGGACAATTAAAGGAAACATTACTGGGTAAAGTATTGGTTCAACTTGGGTTATTTGGAGATGGAACTAGTTTTGGTGATTTACATATCGATGATATATCAAAAGAGCTTAATAAATTAGGTTTTGACCGTAATGGCAACGAAGTTATGTATAATGGTCTAACTGGCGAACAAATGGAAGCCGAAATATTTATTGGTCCTGTATTTTATCAACGACTTAAGCATATGGTGAATGATAAACAACATAGTAGATCTATTGGTCCAATGGTTAATTTAACAAGACAACCTGCCGAAGGTCGTGCAAGAGATGGTGGATTACGTTTTGGCGAAATGGAACGAGATTGTATGGTATCACACGGAGCATCTAGATTTACTAAAGGCAGATTATATGACGCTTCTGATAAATTTCAAGTACATGTATGTAATAGTTGTGGTATGATAGCGTCGTATAATGATGAATTGCATATACATCATTGTAGAACGTGTGGTAATCGTTCTGATTTTGATTATGTGAAAATACCGTATGCGTGTAAATTACTATTTCAAGAACTAACTACAATGAATATAGCACCCAGAATTATGACAGCTAAATAATAACATAATAACATAATAACATAATAACATACCGTATTTTCGCACATTTAGATTTAGATTTAGATTTAGATTTAGAATAAATAAATGAAACAATAAAATAAAAATATTTTTGTATTATATATAATGAATACAAGGGGATTAGTATTAGAACTTGGAGGAACTAGTGCTCGCGCTGAAACAAGACAAGTGTTAACAAGAGCATGGAATACGTCTTTGATTTTTTCAACAAATAAAGACCTTAAAACATCTGCTGGTACTTTTAGAGTTACTCAAAATGCTGGGGATGTTAAACATCGCCATAATTATTCGGCAAAAGGACCTAATCAATTAAGTGGATTAGCGATGACATATGTGTCGGGTAAAGATGGTACACAAGGTACCGATGAAACTGTACCTGTTAGTGCAACAAATGTAAAATATGTATATGATAGTTCAAACTTTACACGTTACGCCAGAGAAAAATCAGCTAACCGTTTTTTACAAAGTGTTAAAAATGTAAACGCATAAGAAAACAATGTTGTAGTTAGCGTATCAGAATCAGAAGGTGGGGGTGGTGAAGAAGTACCTGCATCTTAAATTTAGTCTATTAAATTTGATATTCAGATATTCAGATATTAACATATTAACAATTAAATTATATTATATTTGTAAATTATATAATATAATGAAAAAATATTTTGCTGAATTTTTAGGAACATTGTTCTTTGTATTTGTTATTATTGCAAGTGGTGATGTACTAGCAATTGGTGCAGCGTTAACTATCGTTGTTTCTATTATTGGAAGTATTTCTGGGGGTCATGTAAACCCAGCAGTTACTTTAGCAATGTTTGTTAAAGGAAATTTACCGCGTGCCGACCTATTACCTTATATTTTAGCCCAAGTTGCTGGTGGATTTGCGGCAGTTGAATTAAATAAACTTGTATAATTTTTTTATATTCGTTTTATGTATATAGTACAATTATGGGCAGTAAAGGTGAAAGTAAAAGTAAAAGTAAAAGTAAAAGTATGCGTTTAAGAACTAAGAGAAATAAAGGTACTCGCAAAAATAAGAATAATCCTGCAAAAGAATTAAAGGCAGAAATTCTATCTCATATTACTTCGGAAAAGGCGAAAAAAACGATGGATGATATGTTTTTAATTAAAGGCAAAAAGTTAATTGGCGCAAGTTCTGGTTTTGATTATACGGGTGTACCGAAAAAACAAGCGTACGAAAAAGCAGCGTTTATGCTAACACTTATTTTTGAGAAAAAATCTGCGAAACAATTAAAAAAAGTTGCTAACAAATTATAAAATAATAAAAAAAAATAATAATAATTAAAAATAATAATAATTAAAAATAATTA
>OCVQ010001104.1_pt1 | contig 21782 bp, 24 predicted proteins | sample 1539061 | NCBI WGS metagenome assembly OCVQ01 (sample SAMEA3355526, study PRJEB22509) | marine metagenome | biome: marine; feature: river plume; material: water | place: USA | collected 2010-08-08 | depth 0.5 m | reverse complement strand
ATCCTCGATGGAGGCCTCGATTTGCGCGTTCACGGCCCCATCGGGAGCCCATCCCCCCGCCATTTCCAGCCCCTTTCCCCTGTGTTGCCCCCCGATCATAGGCAATAATGCGGCGATTTCATTGCAAAAATAATGGTGCGATCCGCGCCCACGCGCGATCAACCAAATCGGCGGCGCCCGCGTTCAAACACTGTTGGCCGAAATACCAGTGAATATATTTGGCATAGGGGCGCCCTGACACCTCTTTGTGCAGGGCGTCTTGCAATGCCTGTGGCGTTTGCACCACGTCCGCAATGTGATGAAAGTCTGCTTTACCGCATAAAATCAATGGCTTGCGATACAAATACGCTTCGATTCCCACGGCGGAATTGATTGTCACGACCCGCTCTGTTGCCTGCAAGACATCGTGAATATTGGCCGTTGTCACAGATAAATGGCGAAATTCGGCCATCAGTTTTTCAAGTTTCGCCCCGGTTTCGGGATCAAAATCGCGCGGATGCGGTTTGACCAAAACGGGGGTTTGCACCGCTTCCAGAACCGCGCGCACCATGGTCCAGCGATCAAGATAGAGCGTCTCGCCGACCACCCGATGACCCTCGGATTGCAAAAAGATCGCCGCACCCGCTTTGGGCAAAACCTCGCGTTCGGGCGGTTGCTCATAGCGGGAGATGCGGCCCCCGACCATGCGCCCCTTGAGCCGCTGAAAAAACACCTGCGCGGCCTCGCCATCAACCTCCCCGGCGCGAAACCGAACTGCGCCAATCGACGAAAACGCCCGAATTCCCAAAGGATCCAAATGCCAGAACGGATAAACATAGGCGATTCCAGCATTTAGGGAGCGTGGATGTTCTATCCGACCATGGTTAAGAATATGCACACCGGGCGTGCCCGTGATCCGTTCGGCCAAGCCATCGCGGGACATTTCCACCAGACGCACCTCGGCGCGATCGGCCAGCCCTGCGGTAAGCTTTTGATAAAATGGCAACATTTCGGAGGGCTTTTCCAGCCAGTTGCCGGGTAAATGAAAATACAACGGCGCCATTTTTGCTCCCCTTTGTTCCAATCCTAACGGGGCGCGCGGCTGCCGAAAAGCCGATGCAACACGTCTGTTTTGCGTATGGTTGGCGTCTGGCTTCAGTCATGACGCAAACCCGAACTTGCGGTCAGGAAAACCAATAAAATTTTTCGATTGAAAACGAAAACGGGAGGGTGAGCCTTGCCCCCCTCCCGGTTCAGATCAAGATCAATCTCTGGTCCCGTCGGGACGGGTCAGGCTTGTTCGAGCATGCCTTTGCCGCGGGCCAATTCCTGCATGCGCTCTTGCAGCTTTTCAAAGGCGCGCACCTCGATCTGACGGATCCGCTCGCGGCTGACATCATAGCGGGCCGAGAGGTCTTCGAGAGTGACGGTCTCGTCGCTCAGGCGGCGTTGGGTCAGGATATCGCGCTCGCGCTCATTGAGCACGGACATGGCCTGCACCAAGAGCGCACGGCGGGCGTCGAGTTCGTCGCGCTCTTCGTAATCGCCGGCTTGATCGGCGCCTTCGTCTTCGAGCCAGTCTTGCCATTGCATCGTGCCTTCGCCGTCAGAGCCGACTGTGGCATTCAGCGAGGCATCCCCGCCCGAGAGGCGGCGGTTCATCGACACAACTTCGTCCTCGGTCACGCCAAGGTCGGTGGCGATTTTTTGCACATGTTCGGGGCGCAGATCCCCCTCTTCGAGTGCGCCAATCTTTGCCTTGGCCTTGCGAAGGTTGAAGAACAGTTTCTTTTGACCCGAGGTGGTGCCCAGTTTGACCAGCGACCATGAGCGCAGGATATATTCCTGGATCGAGGCGCGGATCCACCACATGGCATAGGTGGCAAGACGGAAGCCGCGCTCGGGGTCAAAGCGTTTGACCGCCTGCATCAGACCGACATTCGCTTCCGAGATCACTTCGGCCTGCGGCAGGCCATAGCCACGATAGCCCATGGCGATCTTGGCCGCGAGGCGGAGGTGGGAGGTGACGAGGCGGTGCGCGGCGGTGCTGTCTTGGTCTTCGACCCAGCGTTTGGCCAGCATGTATTCTTCTTCCGGCTCGAGGAGCGGAAATTTGCGGATCTGTTGCAGATAGCGGTTGAGCCCGCCTTCGGGTGAGGGCGCGGGCAGGTTTGTGTAGCTGCTCATGTTTCGAGCCTCCCAATGTTTATCCTGTTAACATCTGAGGTAAGGAGCGGAGCCTTTGGTTACAAGGTCTGCCCCAGTTTTCTACCGAAAAATGAAAGCATTCTTAATGGCAATAGAAGGTTTGTGACAGCCATTCACGCAGTCGTGCAGGCTCAGGAGGCGGTTTCGCCCCGTAATTGAGCCAGCAGCGCCACCATATCAGCGGGCAGCGGTGCCTCGAAGCGCAGCATCTCGCCGCTGACGGGGTGCGCGAAGCCCAGTGTGGCGGCGTGCAATGCTTGGCGAGGAAAGGCTTCGGCGGCTTCTGCGGCTCCGGCTGGCAGCGATTTCTGTGGCAGTTTGCGCCGACCACCATAGAGCGGATCCCCCAAGAGCCCGTGGCCCGCATGTGCCATGTGAACGCGGATCTGGTGGGTGCGCCCGGTTTCAAGGCGGCATTCGATCAAGGCGACGGCGGCGGGTGTGCCCAGCACTTCCAGAACGCGGGCGCGGGTGATTGCGTGACGGCCCCCGTGAAAGGTGACGGCTTGGCGCTGACGGTCGGTTTTGTGGCGCGCCAATTGGGTGGTGATTTTCAGCACGGCCCCTTGTTCAAAACTGATCCCCGGCAGGCCACGCAAGCGGGGGTCGCCCGCGTCTGGGACGCCGTGGCAGATCGCCAGATAGGCACGCTCGGCGGTGTGTTTTTCAAATTGCAGCGCCAGCGCGTGATGGGCGCGGTCGGTTTTTGCGACCACCAGCAAGCCGGAGGTTTCTTTGTCGATGCGGTGCACGATGCCGGGGCGTTTTTCGCCGCCGATACCCGAGAGGCTGTCACCGCAATGATGCAGGAGCGCATTGACCAGCGTTTGGTCGGGGCTGCCCGGCGCGGGATGCACGACCATGCCTGCGGGTTTGTCGATGACGATGAGTTCCGCGTCTTCATAGATCACCGAGAGCGGGATTTCTTGGGCGACCGTGTCGATCTCGATGGCTTCGGGCAGGCCGATTTCGACTTCGTCGCCTTCGCTGAGTTTGGCTTTGGGATCGGTGACGACCTGACCGTTGATGCGGATTTCCCCCTCGGCGAGGAGCCGCGTGATGCGGGTGCGCGACAGATCTGCGGATGCTGGCACATCGCGGGAAAGCGCCTTATCAAGGCGGGGCGGTGGTTCGGCCGCGATGGTGAAACGAAGAAGGTCCGCGCTCATGGATAACACTCCTGAAGAGGCGTTGCCGCCGAGCCTGAGGTTTTTGAAGGGCCTCGTGATGACGTTGACGGGCGTGATGATTTTGGGCGTTCTAGTCATCATCTTCTTGCTTGTCACCCGTTTGCAGGCGCAAGCACCAAAGTTACCTGAAGAGATCACTTTGCCCGATGGCGCGCAGGTGGAGGCGGTGACCGTGACGGCCACGATGTTCTTGGTGGTGACGCAGGAGGGGCGGATCTTGGTTTTTGATCGGCTCACTGGCGCGCTGACTGGGGAAGTGGCGGTGACGCGCTGAGCCACCCGGTCAGGGTGGAGATGTGCGGGCGTTAACCCTTTGTTAAGGCTGTACTGGGTTTGCCTTGGCAATGCGCGTAGGGTGAGGCCATCGCGCCCGCAGAATGCGGCACCCCTTTGACTTGGTGCCTTGCCATGCCTGCACGTGTTTTTCTGGTTGGTTTCATTATGTTGGCGGGGTGTTCGGCCCCGGACAAGACAACCCATTTCATCGCCGGGGCGGCTGTGGCGCATTATGTGCAGCATCAAGGGGGCACGCCGTTGCAGGCTTGTGCCGCCAGTTTGGCGGTCGGGGTGGCGAAAGAGGTGGCAGATGGGCGCTTTGGCGGCGTGGTGGATCGGCGCGACATCTGGGCCACCGGAGCGGGCTGTGTGCTGACCTATCGGTTTTGATCCGGCCCACAAAAAAGGGCGCCCCCGAAGGGACGCCCTGATGCGTTGCGACAGGATGGATCAGGCGACCAGATCGTAGCGGTCGGCGTTCATCACTTTGGTCCATGCGGCGACGAAATCATGCACGAATTTCTCGGCATTATCGTCTTGGGCGTAGACTTCGGCATAGGCGCGCAGGATCGAGTTGGAGCCAAACACCAGATCGACGCGAGTCGCGGTCCATTTGGTGACGCCGGACTTGCGATCCTGAATGTCATAGGCATTGCGGCCTTTGGGCACCCATTTGTTATCCATATCAGTGAGATGGACGAAGAAATCCGTGCTCAATGCGCCCGGACGATCGGTAAAGACGCCATGGCCCGTGCCGCCGTGATTGGTGCCCATCGCGCGCATACCGCCCAAGAGGCAGGTCATTTCCGGCGCGGTGAGGCCCATCAGCTGGGCGCGGTCGAGGAGCAGTTCTTCGGGCTCGACGGCGTAGTTGGCCTTGGTCCAGTTGCGGAAGCCATCCGCGAGCGGTTCGAGCACGGCGAAAGACGCCACGTCGGTCTGCTCGGCGGTGGCATCGCCCCGGCCCGGTGCGAAAGGCACGTCTACCGAGATGCCTGCGGCTTTGGCGGCCTGTTCGACGCCCAGATTGCCTGCCAGAACGATTGTATCGGCAATTGACGCGCCTGCGGCTTTGGCCAGCGGTTCGAGCGTGGCGAGGACACGGGCGAGACGAGCAGGCTCGTTGCCTTCCCAGTCCTTTTGCGGGGCCAAGCGAATGCGGGCGCCATTGGCTCCGCCGCGCATGTCAGAGCCGCGGAAGGTGCGCGCGCTGTCCCATGCGGTTGCGACCATATCAGCGGTCGACAGGCCCGATGCGGCAATGGCTTTTTTCAGCGCAGCCACGTCGTAGGCGGCGTTGCCTGCGGGGACCGGGTCTTGCCAGACAAGCGTTTCCTTTGGAGCCCATGGGCCGATGTAGCGTGCATTTGGCCCCATGTCGCGGTGGGTCAGTTTGAACCAGGCGCGGGCGAATGCGTCATCAAACGCGGCCGGGTTGGCCATGAACTTCTCGCAGATGGCGCGATAGATCGGATCGACCTTCATCGCCATATCGGCGTCCGTCATAATTGGCATGGTCTTTTTGGAGGGATCTTCCACGTCCGGCACCATGTGCTCGGGCTTGATGTTGATCGGCATCCATTGGTTGGCTCCGGCGGGCGACTTTTTCAGCTCCCACTCATAGCCAAAGAGCATTTCGAAATAGCCCATGTCCCATGTGGTTGGGTTTGCCGTCCATGCGCCTTCGATGCCAGATGTCACCGTATCGCGGCCAGTGCTGCGGGTGGTGTGGTTTTGCCAGCCAAAGCCCTGCTCGGCCACGTCTGCGCCTTCGGGGCTTGGGCCCAGATTGGCCGCATTGCCATTGCCATGCGCCTTGCCGACGGTGTGACCGCCGATGGTGAGCGCAGCGGTTTCTTCGTCATTCATCGCCATACGCGCAAAGGTTTCGCGTACATGCAGCGCGGTCCTCGCCGGGTCGGGCTGACCGTTGACGCCTTCGGGGTTCACATAGATCAGGCCCATGTGAACGGCGGCGAGGGGGTTCTCCAGTGTCGACGGATCTTCGAGTGCCTCGTAGCGATTTTCCGAAGGGGCCAGCCATTCGGTTTCGGAGCCCCAGTAGACGTCTTTCTCGGGTGCCCAGATATCTTCGCGACCAAAGGCGAAGCCAAAGGTCTTCAGGCCCATGGATTCATAGGCAATCGTGCCCGCGAGCGCCATGAGATCGGCCCATGACAGGCGGTTGCCATATTTCTTTTTGATGGGCCAGAGCAGGCGGCGCGCCTTGTCGAGGTTGGCGTTATCGGGCCAAGAGTTCAGCGGCGCGAAACGGTGGTTCCCGGTGGACGCCCCGCCCCGGCCATCGGCCAAGCGATACGTGCCTGCGGCATGCCATGTCATGCGGATCATCAAGCCGCCATAGTGCCCCCAGTCAGCAGGCCACCAATCCTTGGAATCGGTCATCAGCGCGACGAGGTCCTTTTTCAGACCGTCGAAATCGAGCTTTTTCACTTCTTCACGATAGGCGAAGCCCTTGAGCGGGTTTCCCTTGCCATCATGCTGGTGGAGGATGTCGAGGTTGAGGGTTTTTGGCCACCAAGCGGTCACGCTGTTGCCGGCTTCGGTATTGCCGCCGTGCATCACTGGGCATTTGCCCATGTCATTTCCGTCCATCTTAAACTCCCATAAAAATTAATCCGGTCCCGCGCAGAGGCAGGACGTCTGGAATCGTTCTAACAGAGTGCCGTCATTGGTTAAAGTTGCATTTACTGATGGTTTTGATAAGTTTTGTTTATGAACAAGGTCACGCTAAAACAATTGAGATATTTCGAGGCCTTGGCCCGTTTGCGCCATTTTGGCCGGGCGGCGGAAGTCAGTGCGATTTCGCAACCTGCGCTGTCGATGCAGATCAAGGAGCTGGAAGCCGGGCTTGGGGTGCCATTGGTGGAGCGTGGGGCACGGCAGGTGCGGCTAACGCGGTTTGGCGCGGAATTGGTGGAGCGGGCGCGGGAAATCTTGCGCGCTGTCGATGAGTTGGAGGATTTGGCCCGCGCCGCAGGGGACACATTGGCGGGGCGTCTGCGGATCGGGGTGATTCCGACCATTGCCCCCTATCTGCTGCCTGCATTCATTGGCGCATTGGGGCGGGACTATGCGGGGTTGGACTTGCAGATCCGAGAGACGGTCACGCCAAAGCTGTTGCAGGAATTGGCCGAGGGGCGGCTTGATACTGCGATTGTCGCCCTGCCCGTCTCGGAGCCATCATTGATTGAGGTGCCGCTGTTTTCGGAAGTGTTCATGTTGGTGCGCCCGGAAGCGGATCGGCTCAAGCCGGTGCCGGATCGGGAGCGTCTGCGCGAGATGCGGCTGTTGCTTTTGGAGGAAGGGCATTGTTTTCGCGATCAGGCGCTTTCGTTTTGCGATATGGGGCAAGCTGGCGCACCGCGCGAATGGCTGGAGGGGTCGTCGCTGTCCACGCTGGTTCAGATGGTGGGGGCAGGCATTGGGGTGACGCTGATTCCAGAAATGGCGGTGCCCGTAGAGACCCGGTCGGCGGCGGTGGCTGTCGCCGCGTTTCGCGATCCGCAACCGAAGCGGACGATTGGAATGGTATGGCGACGGACCAGCCCATTGGCAAAGCAACTGACGCTGGTGTCGGAAGTGCTGCGCGCGACAGGCGCACAGATACGGCAGGAGGTTTGAGGGAAGTGGTACCGCCTTCCCGACTTGAACGGGAGACCCCCAGATCCACAATCTGGTGCTCTAACCAACTGAGCTAAGGCGGCACTTGGGGGGCCGTTTAGCCCTCGCTGGCGATGATTGCAAGACCCTTTCCGGCCTTCGAAGGCGAGACATGGCGCGCGATTTCTGACGGCCTTGGCATGGGCCATGGTGACGGCACAGCACCGGAGCCAACCAGCGCCGCGCCCGGCTACAAATCCACCTGCCAGAATTGATCCACGACATCCTGCCCAAAGGCGTGGGTTGCCTCTTGGCCTGTCATCCGCCAGCCCGCCTCGGCGTAAAGCGCACAGGCGGCGCGGTGGCTTTCATGGGTCCAAAGCTCCATTCGGTGATAGCCCTGCGCGCGCGCCCATCCCATGCACTCGGACAGGAGCCGTCGCCCCAAGCCAAGGCCGCGCGCCGCCGGATCGACGAGAAAGAGCCGCAGCTTGGCCATGTCGGGTGCAGATCCTTGCACACAAAACACCGACCCCAGCCGATCGTCCTCGCGATGCGCGATAAAGGCCCGCTCGCGCCCCGGCTGACGATGGCGGATAAACCCGGCGAGAATTTCTGCCACGACGGCTTCGAATTCAAGATTATAGCCTTCATCGCGGGCATAAAGCTGGCCATGGCGAAGCAAAAGCCAGCCTGCATCTCCGGTCGCCAAATCTCGGATCTCAATCTCGGTCATAGACACACCCTGCCGCGCCTCCTCTTGCCAAGCAAGGGGGAACAGGCTAGCCAAATGCCTGCAAAATCAGGAGGGTCCGATGGGGATCAACAGCGAACGCGACGTCGAAGCCAACCTGCAAATCGGCCCCACCGATCGCGGCATGGTCCGTCTGTTTATCGAGGCGCAAGGGATCGAAGTCCCGATGGATTTCGAGCCAGAAGAAGCCGAAGAAATCGCTGAAGAAATCATGGCCGCTGCACAGGCGGCGCGCGCCGTATCCGGGCGCTGATCGGGGGCTAATCGCCGCCCAAACCCGCAGCGGGATCGCGCGCGCTTTGCAAACGGCGCGCGGCATGATGCGCGAAGCGCAGCGTCAAGGCCCGCCGCCGCGCCGCCGACACAGGCGCCAGCGGGGCTTGTCGCAGAATTTCCGCGCCATAGGCATCTGCTAGAATGAGGCCGCTGCCCTCGGGCAGAACGTCTTTGGGAAAGCTGGGCGCAACGGCCCAAAAAAACCGATCACACCATGGCAGATAGCCCTGCCATTTGCTGTCGCTGCGAAAATCCGCCAGCGAGGACTTGCATTCCACCACCCAAATCTCGCCTTTGGCAGAGAGCGCCATCACGTCAACGCGCAACCCCGGCGTGGGCACTACTTCCTCAACGCAAGCAAATCCCAAGCCCGCCAAGGCGCGGCTGACCCCGCGCTGCAAACGCTGGCCGGGGAGCAATGAAGAAACACCGGGATCAGTCATGGCGCCACCATGAACGAAAAGGGAACATGACACAAGCCTAGGGGAATACCCCGCCCCCCACTTGCCACGCCGCCTGCGCGCGCCTACCTATGGGATCGGCGGGTGCTGCTCTTCGCGTGAAACGGTGACATTCCGGTGGCCTTAAGCATCTCCGAGGGAGCTGGCTCTGTTCAGGCTCTGGTCTGAATATCTGGTGCCCACCTGTACACACAGGTCCTCGGGAATCATTCACCCCACGGCCGCTGCGGGCCCGCCACTTTCCTAGATCGAAAAGCTTAGCGCCCTGAGCGCCCTGAGCGCGGTGCGCCCCGGTGCCGCGGCGCGAGCGCCTCGACGCGAATGGGCTGCGGTGCGGTGTGCTGACGTTTCCCGCCGCGCGGCCCCTCGTCGTCATCCTCGCCCATGCCCATGACGGCAATGGCAAATTGAACCCCGGCGAACACGATCCCATTGGCGACCCAGAGGATGACCACGGCCAACCACCCCATGTCAGAATGGCTGACCAGATGCCAAAGGTTCGCGACATTAAACCAAAGCAGCATGCCGACGAATGCCGCCGCAATACCGAAGCCGATGGCCACGTTTACAATATAGAGTCGCACGAGTTTTGGCATGAGATGGCCCCTTTGAAAGAGTGGATCCTGTCGTGAGCCTACCGGGGTGCCTCAAAAGGGCAAGCCCTCTGACACGCTATAAGCGAGGTTTGGCCTGCGGCTTTGTGTCATTCTATGTGAGCAGTCTCGCGGGCCCCGGCAAAGGGGGCCGCGCGCTATGAGCGGCGTGCCCCGCCCGATTGCGTCAAAAGGCTTCGGGGAGTGCTTCGCGGGCCATATGGTCGAGCACGGCATTCACAAAGCTGGGCTCTTTGCTATCCGGAAAAAAGGCGCGGGCGACGTCAACATATTCGCTGATCACCACCTTGGGCGGTGCCGCCTTGAGCACGAACTCGGCTCCGGCGGCGCGGAACAGCGCGCGCAGAGTGGGGTCGATGCGGCCAATGGGCCATTTGGCCACCAAAGCGCGGTCGGTTTGTTGGTCGATCTTGGCCTGCCAGTTCACCGCTTGCTCGAGAATGTCGTGAAACAGTTCCACATCGCCGTCGAGCATTTCCTCGCCTTCCAGCGTGGCGCCGAAGCGATGGTCGAGGAATTCGCGGCGGACCCGGTCATGCGCTTGCCCGGACTGTTCCATCTGGAACAGCGCCTGCACTGCATAGAGCCGGGTGGCGGAGCGCATCCGTCGTTTCATATTGCCCGAAGGCGCCTCGGTGCGGTCGGTCATGCCGTGGGGGTGTCCTTCGGTTGGCCCGCGATCCGGTAGTCATCGGCGGCAGGAACAAACCCTACCCCCTTGCGAGCGGCGCCCCACTTACGAGCAAGTGCGATAAGATGCAAGGCCGCAGCCGCAGCCCCGCCCCCCTTGTTTTGATCTTTTGTATCGGCGCGCACTTCGGCTTGTTTGCGATTTTCCACCGTCAGAATGCCGTTGCCGATGCACAGGCCTTGCAGGCCAAGCATGGTCAGGCCGCGGCTCGAGTCGTTGCAAACGGTATCGTAATGCGTGGTTTCGCCGCGAATGATGCAGCCCAAGGCGACATAGCCGTCGAAATTGGCCATCCGTTCCGCGATGCCGATGGCTGTGGGGATTTCCAGCGCGCCGGGCACTTCGATCAGGTCCCAACGCCCGCCCACGGCCTCGATCTCGGCTTTGGCACCCGCGACCAGATCATCGGCGATGTCTTTGTAGTAAGGGGCCACGACAATCAGCAGCTTGACCGGGCGCTCGAAGCTGGGGCGCGGGAGAATATAGTGTGTTTCATGGCCAGCCATGGGATTACTCCGCGTTGATCCGGCGCGTGCCGGTGATTTCCAGACCATAGGCATCGAGCCCGACCACTTTGGGCTGGGGAGAATTGGTGAGCAATTCTATACGCTTGAGGCCCAAAGACGATAGGATTTGCGCGCCCAAGCCGTATTGGCGCAGCGTTTGGGGGCTGATTTCATGGGGTTGGACGAGCTTCATCTGGGTGTCGCGCAGCAACACGGCAACGCCGCGCCCTTCGGCGGCGATTTGCATCATCGAATTGGTATATTCAAAAGCGCGCCCCTTGGGACCGAGACCCGCAAAATCCTTGAGCGGATCAAGCGCATGCATCCGCACGAGCACAGGTTCGGGGCCAGAGATATCGCCCTTGATCAAGACGAGATGTTCGGCGCCCATGGTTTCGTCGGTATAGACTTTCAGGGTCCATTCGCCGCCAAATTCCGAAACGACCCGCTCTTCGCGCGCAACCTTGACGAGGTTGTCGTTGCGGCGGCGGTAGGAGATCAGATCGGAGATGGTGCCGATTTTCAGCCCGTGCTTTTGCGCGAATGCGATCAGGTCGGGCAAACGCGCCATCGAGCCGTCTTCATTCATGATTTCGCAGATCACGCCCGAGGGGTTCAGCCCGGCAAGCCGCGACACGTCCACTGCGGCTTCGGTATGGCCTGCGCGCACCAAAACGCCGCCGTCGCGGGCTCGCAGCGGGAAGACATGGCCGGGGGTGGCAATATCGGCAGGGCCTTTGGCGGCATCGATGGCCACGGCGATGGTCAGGGCGCGGTCATGGGCCGAAATCCCGGTCGAGACACCTTCGCGCGCTTCGATGGAGACGGTGAAGGCGGTCTCGTGGCGCGAGGAGTTTTGCGATGCCATCAAGGGCAGACCCAATTGCTCGACGCGTTTGGAGGTCATCGAGAGGCAAATCAAGCCACGCCCGTGCATCGCCATGAAATTGATCGCAGCGGGGGTGGCCATTTGAGCCGGGATCACCAGATCGCCTTCGTTTTCGCGATCTTCATGATCGACGAGGATGAACATCCGGCCATTGCGCGCGTCATCGATGATCTCTTCAATCGGAGAGATGGCATCGGAATAGCTGCCCTCGACGGGGCCGGGTTTTTCGTATGGCAGGCTGTCGGACATGATTTTCCTCGCGAGTTCTGTTTGCGAGATAGCGCATGCCGGGGATCAAGACCAGAGGAACGCCACGACGCAAAGGGGCTGCGCCGGGGCGATGTGAGATTTTGAAAGTTAGCCTTGGAATTGCCAGAGTGCGGGCAGGAATTCATATGTCTCGCCTGCTTTGAGCACATGGCCTACGCCCGGGAAGGGAAAATGGTAACCCAGCACGGCAATTTTGTCTGCGGCGGCCATGTCGAGCAGGCTTTGGCGGGTGGCGACGGTTTGTGCGCCGTCACTGTCAAAGCCGTTAAACCATTCGGGATGCGCGAAATTAAGCACGGCGTGGCTCATCGAATCGCCAAGGGCCATGACTTGTTTTCCCTCCGACTCGACCACTAGGCTCATATGACCCGGCGTGTGGCCCGGAGTGGAAATCAGCCGGATACCAGGGGCAACCTCGTGGCCTTCGGCGGCCAGCGTCCATTCGACGCCTTCGGCCGCGATCGAATTGACTGCTCCGAGGACGAATTGCTGGGCTTCGGGGGCGACTTTGTCGACAAGGCCGTCTTGGGTCCAATAGCTGTGCTCGGTCTCGCCGATGATATATTCCGCCTGCGGGAAGATTGCCTCGTCAAATTCGTCGCGGATGCCCCAGATATGATCGGGGTGGGCATGGGTGATGACCACATGGGTGATCGCATCGGGCGAGATGCCTGCGGCCTCCATATTGGCCAAGAGCCGACCCGCCGTGGGGAGCCAGCGCGTGCCAGACCCCACATCCACAAGCACCTTGGCCTCGCCCAATTCGACATACATGTGATTGGTATGCGAATAGCCTTCGGTGGGTGAGAGATAGTGCTGCTCCAGAAGGGATTGCACCTCTTTGGGATCGGCATTCACGCCAAGGCCGGAGGTGGGCATGCTAAAGAAGCCATCCGACAGAATGGTGATCTTGGCCGCGCCAATCGTGAAGTGGAAATGGGCGGGATTATCGATGCCGGGCGCGCCGAGTTGCGCGCGGGCGGGGGTGGCAAGTGAAAGGGCGGGCAGCGCAAAGGCGGGGGCCATCGCCGCGAGGCGCAAGATATCGCGGCGGTTTGGTTTGATGAGCATAGCGTCCTCCCAGACAAATTCTTGACGGCCAATTTGGCGCAGCTGATCCGAGGATAGCGGCTGGGAGCGAACACAACAAGATATTCGCATGCGTGAAAGTGGCGAGGGCGCTAAAGCTTAAAGGCTTTCGCTGAGCCGGGCGACATAGCGGGCGAGCGTGTCGATTTCGAGATTGACCCGATCCCCGACCTGCGTGCGCCCCCAAGTGGTGTGCGCCTTGGTGTGGGGAATGAAATTGATGCCGAAATCGCAGCCCGCGACATCGTTGACCGTGAGAGAGGTGCCATTGAGCGCGACCGAGCCTTTGGGGGCAATGAAGCGCGCCAAGGATTGCGGCGCGCGCAGGGTGACACGGGTGGATGCGCCATCTTCTTGCATGGCCACAACCTCGGCCACGCCATCGACATGGCCCGAAACGATATGGCCGCCCAATTCATCGCCGACCCGAAGCGCGCGCTCCAGATTGACGGCCCGGCCCATCGCCCAAGTGTCGAGATTGGTTTTTGAGACCGTTTCCGCCGAAATATCCACGTCAAACCACCCCGCCTCGGCGCCCTGCCCTTTTGCCACCACAGTGAGGCACACGCCGTCGCAGGCGATGGATGCCCCGAGATCGACGCGGGTCATGTCATAGGCGGTGCCGATCCGCGCGCGCAGGTCGCCTTTCATTTCGATGGCTTCGATGCGGCCGATGTCGGTGATGATGCCTGTGAACATAACGGGCCCCTTTTGCGCTGTTGCAGATGGTGATGTTGGGCAGAGAGGTAAGGCGCGCAGGCGCGCAAGGCAAGCACGCGGCGATTGCGCCTTATTTTTGCCCCGGGATGCGTGATAGAACGCGGCAACAAAGGTCAAACCCATGGTCACCAGTCCCAAAGGCGCCAATATGCCTGTCTTTTTGTTTCTTCAGGGTCCACATGGGCCGTTCTTTCAGCAATTGGCGCAGATGCTGCGACAGGCGGGAGCGCAGACGTGGCGTGTGGGGTTTAACGCGGGTGACCGGGCGTTTTGGCGGCCGCGCGCGCAGTACATCCCCTACACTGGCGAGGCGACGGGATGGGAGGCGACGCTGACGGCGATCTTGGACGAGAAAGCTGTCACCGATCTGGTGCTTTATGGGGACACGCGCCCGATCCATGCCACGGCCATTCGCGTAGCAAAGGCCCGCGGCCTCAAGGTGCATGTGTTTGAAGAAGGGTATCTGCGGCCTTATTGGGTGACCTATGAGCGCAATGGAGCCAACGGCCATTCGCGGCTGATGGGGATGTCGGTCGCAGAGATGACTGCGGCGCTGGAGCGCTCGGATCTTGATACGGTGCTGCCGCCTGCACGCTGGGGCGACATGCGCCAGCATGTGTTTTATGGCGCGCTTTATCATTGGTTTGTGCTGTTTCAGAACCGCGCCTACAGCGGGTTCAAGCCACATCGCGCACAGAGCGTCGGGCAAGAATTTGCCCAGCATGTCAAAAATCTGCTGTTGATGCCGTTTCATGGTATCGAGCGCCGGATCGCAACACGGCGCATTCGGCATGGCGGATTTCCCTATCATTTGGCGCTGTTGCAGTTGGAACATGATGCCAGCTTTCGTATGCATTCGCCGTTTGCTTCGATGCGCGAGTTCCTTGAGATCGTGATGCGCGGGTTCGCCGAAGGGGCGCCCAAGCATCATCATCTGGTGTTCAAAGCCCATCCTTTGGAAGACGGGCGCGCGCCCTTGGCGCAGGAGATTGCGCGGCTTTCCGCCGAGTTGGGCGTTGCTGGTCGGGTGCATTTCCTCCGGGGCGGCAAGTTGGCGGAATTGCTCAATCAGGCCCGTTCGGCGGTGACGGTGAATTCGACTGCCGGGCAACAAGTGCTGTGGCGGGGCATCCCGCTGAAGGTGTTTGGGCAGGCTGTGTTCGCCAAGCCGGAATTCGTGTCGGAGCAGCCTTTGGCACAATTCTTTGGGGGGGCCACCCGCCCTGACCGCAGGGCCTATGCAGAATACCGCCGTTTCCTGCTGGAAACGAGCCAAGTGCCGGGCGGGTTTTATTCGGCCCGTGGACGGCGTGCCTTGATGCGTCATGTGGTCGATATGATGCTGGCGCAATAAGACCCGTATGACGCCTTGATTTCCGGGACCGCGGCCCCTCGGCAACAGTTGCGACTGGTCAATTAAGGATCGCCACGCAAGTGGCTGGATTTTCGCTGCGTTGCGCCGTATTGTTTCTCAAAAGGCCTCGAAAAGAGGCTTAAAGCAGTAGACGGCAGACAGATCAGGCACGATTACCAAAACGCGAACGAATAATAACGGTTCGAGGAGACCGAGCAGTGAAATCCGATTCCTCCCGCTGGGCGAAGTCCGTCGCCCTTTTGGCGGCTGTGGCGATGGTATCCGCATGCGGATTGCCACGCGTTGGCCCCAATAAACGAGAAATTTTTGCAGGCTCCGTGCTGCGCGAGGGCGATGCCTTTGTCGTGACGGTCAATGACCGGGTGACACGGGCCACGGCGGTGCAGCCAGCTTTGGGCTTTTCCAAGGGCTTCATGTCGGCAAGCACGCTTGATTCCGACACGATCCGCCCCGGCGACACCTTGGGGCTGACCATTTGGGAAAACGTCGATGACGGGCTTTTGGCCTCGCAGGGCTTGAATTCGACTGTGCTGGAAGAAGTGCAAGTCGATGGTGCGGGCTTTATTTTCGTCCCCTATGCGGGGCGGGTGCGTGCGGCAGGCAATACGCCGGACGCGTTGCGTCGTGTGATCACGGCAAAGCTGGAAGACCAAACACCCGACCCGCAGGTGCAGGTGCGCCGCCTTGCGGGGGATGGCTCGACTGTGAGCCTTGTGGGATCGGTCGGCGGGCAAGGGGTCTATGCCATTGAGCGCCCGACGCGGACGCTCTCGACGATGTTGGCGCGGGCAGGCGGCGTGACGATTTCGCCGGAAATCGCGCAGATCACTGTCATTCGAGGCGATCACCGCGCGAAGGTCTGGTTTGAGGATCTTTATCGCCACCCGGAGATGGATATTGCGCTGCGGGGCGGCGACCGGATTTTGGTGGAAGAAGATAGCCGCGCCTATACCGCGCTTGGGGCGACAGGCACACAAAACCGCATTCCGTTTGAAACCCAGACCCTGTCGGGGCTGGAGGCGATTGCCCAAGTGGGTGGCCTGTTGGCAGCCTCGGCAGATCCCACAGGCGTGTTCATTTTCCGCAATGAGCCTGCGGAAATTGCCAATCAGGTATTGGGACGCAATGACTTGGAGGGGGAGCAGCGCATGGTCTATGTGCTTGATCTGACCCAGCCCAATGGCATGTTCATGGCGCGTGATTTCGCGGTCCGGGATGGCGATACGCTTTATGTTACAGAAGCGCCGTTTACCCAATGGAACAAGACGATTGCGGCTGTCACCGGGTCCTTGGGGTCGGTCAATACGCTTAGCTCCACCGCGACCGGGCTTGGCGGCTAAGAGCAGCTCGTCGATGCCCTTGCATGAGACAAACAGCACCGCCGGAGGCCAGACTGGTCCCCGGCGGTTGCGTTTTCTCAATGCAGGGTTTTTATGGCAGCGCCGCGTTCGACGGATCATGGCGCTGGCTGGGTGGGAGATGCGGCCCGGCTGGCCAAAGGGGCCTGAGGAATTTGTCGCGGTTTGGGGGCGTTCGCCCTATGCGGCGCGCGGGGAGCGTGCGGCAGATCACGCGGGCGTGCCCTTGGTGCGGATTGAGGACGCATTCTTGCGCTCGCTTCATCCCGGACGCCACGGCGAGCCACCAATCGGACTGATGATTGATCCCACAGGGGGGGTGCATTTTGATGCAAGCCAGCCCAGTGCGCTTGAAACGATCTTGGCACAGGACCCGCTGGATGCGACGGACCTTTTGGACCGGGCGCGCGGCGGGATGGCGCGAATGGCCGAAGCGGATCTGTCGAAATACAGCGGCTATGACTCGGCGACCCCCCTGCCCGCCCCCGGCTATATTTTGGTGATAGACCAAACGCGCGGCGATGCCTCGGTCCGCGCCAGTGGGGCCGACAGAAACACGTTTCGCGAGATGCTTTATTGGGCGCGCGAAGAGAACCCCGGGCGGCCCATTTTGCTCAAGACCCATCCGGAAACAGCCAAAGGCCTGCGAGAGGGGTATTATGGCGCGCATGATGTGGTCGACGGGGTCACATTGTTCAGCGACCCGGTCAGCCCGCGCGCGTTGCTGGAGGGGGCTTGGGCGGTTTACACAGTCTCGTCGCAAATGGGGTTTGAAGCGATCCTTGCCGGGCATCGCCCACAGGTTTTTGGCACACCATTCTATGCGGGTTGGGGGCTGAGCGATGATCGGGGCACGATCCCGTTGATCCGCCGTGGGCGGGCGTTGACGCGGGCGCAATTGTTTGCCGGGGCGATGATTTTGGCCCCGACGTGGTATGATCCCTATCGCGACCGATTGGCGACGTTTGAAGACGCACTGGAGGCGATGGCCGCCGAGGCGCGGGCATGGCGCGAAGATCATCGGGGCTGGACCGCTTCCGGGATGCGGGCATGGAAACGTAGGCCGCTGCAAAAGATGTTCGGGCGGTGGAAACCGATGCGGTTTGGTGGGCCACGGGCGGATCGGCCTGCGATGGTTTGGGGGCTGAAAGAGGCCGCGCCGGGAGTGGCACGGCTTGAAGATGGGTTTTTGCGCTCGCGCGGATTGGGTGCGGACTTGGTGCCGCCGCTGTCCTTGATCTTGGATCGCAGCGGGGTCTATTTTGACCCAAGCGCGCCGTCGGATTTGGAGGGATGGATCGCCAAACGCGCGGTGCTGCGCCCCGACCAGACCCGGCGCGCCGAGGCGCTGATCCGCGCAATCCTTCGCGCGGGAGTGAGCAAATACAATCTTGGGGCAGGCCCGGCGCAGATAGCCCTGCCCGAGGGGCGGCGTATTTTGGTGCCGGGTCAAGTAGAGGATGATGCATCAATCATTTACGGTGCGGGAGAAATTAGAAGCAACATCAAACTATTAGAAGCCGTGCGCGCCGCAAACCCCGAGGCCGTGGTGATTTACAAACCGCACCCCGATGTGATGGCGGGGCTGCGGCGTGGGGCAATTGACGCGCAGGGGCTGGCAGATGTGGTGCTGTCGCAAGGTGACATCGCAGCGGTGCTGGACGCGGTTGATGAGGTGTGGACGATGACCTCGCTAACCGGGTTTGAGGCCCTGCTGCGCGGCAAGCGCGTGGTCACTTTGGGTGCGCCGTTTTATGCGGGCTGGGGTTTGACGCGGCACTTGGGTCCGGCCCTGCCCCGCCGCGAGGCCCGGCCCAGTCTTGCGGGATTGGCACATGCGGCGTTGATAGATGCACCGCGCTATCTGGACCCGATCACAATGCGGCCTTGTAGCGCGGAAGTGGCCGTGGAGCGGCTGGCTTCTGGTGTGGCGATGCCGCGCGGCGTGGGATTGCGGGGATTGGCAAAGCTACAGGGATGGGGGGCGGGTTATGCCCATTGGTGGCGTTGAGCCGCTGCTCAGGGGCTCGACCAGTGGCAAACTGTGTCGCCGCCGATTTCTTCGACTGAGGTAAGTGTCCAGCGCGGCGCATTCGACAGATGGGCCAAGCCAAGCGCCCCTACGGCGGGCAGGCCTTCGGCCCCGATGGCCAAACCAGCGCTGAATGTAACCAAGTGATCCACGCAATTGGCCGCGATCAAGGCCGCTGCCAATTGACCGCCCCCCTCACAAAAAATCCGGGTGAGACCTTGGGCGGCAAGCCTTGTGAGGGCGGCGCGCGGGTCGATTTGGCCTGCGCTGAGAGGCGTTTCTAAGAGGGTTGCGCCAGTTTGTGCCCAAGCGGCATGACGGCGCTGGCCCTCTGCGTCGAGGGGGCCATGCAAGAGCCAAAGGGGCACCTCGGCGGCAGAGGCGGCCATGCGCCCGTCAAGCGGCACCTTGAGGTGACGCGCCAGCACAACGCGGACAGGCTGACGCACCGCTCCCATGTCACGCACTGTCAACAGTGGATCATCGGCGCGTGCGGTGCCTGCGCCGACCATGACGGCATCGTGGCTCATGCGAAGCGCATGCACCCGACGGCGCGCCATGGGACCTGTGATCCATTGGCTTTGCCCGGAGGCCGTGGCGATGCGCCCATCGAGCGATGTGGCAAGTTTGAGAGTGACAAGGGGACGGTTTTCGCGCCGCGCGAGCAAAAAGCCCGCCAAATCAACGCCGGCCTCGTGGGCGAGCGTGCCTAACGTGACCTCGAGCCCCGCTGCGCGCAGCAGTGCCAGACCCCGGCCCGAAACGCGCGGATCGGGATCTTCGATGGCCGCAACAACGCGGGTAATGCCAGCGGCGATCAAGGCTTCGGCGCAAGGCGGCGTGGCCCCGTGATGGGCGCAGGGCTCTAATGTGACATAGGCAGTGGCCCCGCGCGCCGCAGCGCCAGCTTGATCCAAGGCCGTGCGTTCAGCGTGCGGACGACCGCCCGGCTGGGTCCAGCCCCGCCCGACAATGCGGCCCTCGCGCACCAGCACCGCCCCCACCGATGGATTGGGCCAAGCATTCCCCATGCCCCGGCGACCGAGCGCCAGAGCATGGGCCATATGCCGCGCGTCGTCGAGGCTCACTCGTCCGGACGCGTATCAGGCCGCAATTCGCTGACGAATTTGTCGAAATCGTCTGCGGCTTGGAAGTTCTTGTAAACGCTGGCGAACCGGACATAGGCCACGGTATCGATCCGGGCCAAGGTTTCCATGACAATCTCGCCGATCGCCTTGGAGGGGATATCGGTTTCGCCAAGGCTCTCGAGCCGACGCACGATGCCCGAAATCATCTGATCCATGCGCTCATGTTCGACGGGGCGCTTTTGCAAGGCGATCCGGATCGAACGCTCCAGCTTGTCACGGTCGAAATCTTCGCGCCGCCCGCTGGATTTGATCACAACCAGATCCCGCAACTGAACCCGTTCGTAAGTGGTGAACCGCCCGCCGCATGCGGGGCAAAACCGCCGCCGCCGGATCGAGACGTGATCCTCTGCCGGACGAGAGTCCTTCACCTGTGTGTCAATATTTCCACAAAATGGACAGCGCATTGCTTGCCCCCTCAACTGCCTCGTGCCTCGGTCCCCTAGGTCTCGCGCCCGGGTTATCCACAGGCACTATAGGACAGACGCTATAGTTTGGGTAGGGGGGAAATGTCGCGCAAGATATTGCGAGGCAATAGGTGCAGAAGAGACTCACTTGTGCCACGCCGACGCGGCGCGCCGAGGATCAGCTGGGGGTCAGCTGGGGGTCAGCTGGGGTCGGGAATGTCGCAAAGGCCCAAGGCGAACGGCAAGGTGAGGCGGTAGCCGGGCCGATCCAATGGCAAGGTGAGGGTCTTTTCCTGTGCGATTTCCATTGCCGGAGGCGAGACGGCGAACCGGATCCGGGCAGGTTTGGCCCCCAGATCTGCATCGGCCAAGACTAATGCCGACCTGCCGGGAAAAGCCATGGAAGCAAAGCGCGCGGCGGTGCACCAGATCTCGCGCGGGCCACCCGCGCCAGTGTTGACGACGACAAGGTGGTCAGGGCCGTCCTTGCCCGCAAAGAGTGATGTCAGGCCATCCCTATGCAGGCCGGGGGTTTCGGCGGCGTCGACCTTGGGCGCGGCGAAAGACAAGGTGAGAGTGGCGACGCAAAGGATCGCTTTGATTTGGGGTATCATCAGGGCCTCTCAGGATTTGGGATCGACCGCAGGATAATGGAGCAATGGGCAAAAGGCGACCGCGCAAAAGGCCTCAGGTTGCGCGGGCGGTCGCGAAGACCCGCCCGGCGCTAAGATATCGACAGCATCTATCTGCGTGGTGCTGTATGCGTCGCGCGACGTGGGGGATCAGGCCGCAGCAGCGATCATTTCCGAGGCGATAAAGGCAATGCATGCCTGCCAAGCCAATTTGATTTCAGGGGTGAATTTTGGCCCCAGCCCCTGCTCCATAGCAGAGATGAGCGCGGCCCCGACCAGTTTGTAGTGCTCTGGTCGCACTTTGAAGCCGATGTGGCGCTTGCCCAAGTCACGCACGACAGGCAACAAAATCTCGGGGTGGCGCAGACCGTTGACAGCGTAGGTCAAGGTTTCAACCAGTTTGACGCGCTGCTCGCGCATATCTTTTGGAAACATCTCGCGCAGGTGGGGCGAGATTTGAAAAAGCTTTGCATAGAAGAGTTCAGCGGTTGGATAGGCCACTGGCACGAAGGCTTTGAAGGAGGTTTCAATCAATTCGATTTGGCGAGGGTTCATTGAGGTAGGGTTCCTTTTCATGTCGCCTCCTCAACGACTGAAAAGCGCGAAAAGATATGAGGCGCGCCAATAAAAAAACAAAAAAGCAGAGCCGAAGCCCTGCTTTTTCTAAACACGCAAGTGAACCTTGTGTTTATTGGTCGAGGAAGCTCCGCAATTTGCGCGAGCGCGAGGGATGCTTGAGTTTCCGCAGCGCTTTGGCTTCGATTTGGCGGATACGTTCGCGGGTCACCGAGAACTGTTGGCCGACTTCTTCGAGCGTATGGTCCGTGTTCATGCCAATGCCGAAGCGCATCCGCAGAACGCGCTCTTCACGCGGGGTGAGCGAGGCCAGAACGCGGGTGGTGGTTTCCTTGAGGTTTTCCTGAATCGCTGAATCCAACGGCAGGATTGCGTTCTTATCCTCGATGAAGTCACCGAGTTGGCTGTCTTCCTCGTCACCAATCGGTGTCTCAAGCGAGATCGGCTCCTTGGCGATTTTCATCACCTTGCGGACCTTTTCGAGCGGCATTTGCAGCTTCTCGGCCAGTTCCTCCGGCGTGGGCTCCCGACCGATTTCGTGCAACATCTGGCGACCTGTGCGGACCAGCTTGTTGATCGTCTCGATCATGTGCACCGGAATACGGATGGTGCGCGCCTGGTCGGCGATCGAGCGGGTGATCGCCTGGCGAATCCACCAGGTGGCGTAGGTCGAGAACTTGTAGCCACGGCGGTACTCGAATTTTTCGACC
>OCVQ010001102.1_pt1 | contig 21804 bp, 20 predicted proteins | sample 1539061 | NCBI WGS metagenome assembly OCVQ01 (sample SAMEA3355526, study PRJEB22509) | marine metagenome | biome: marine; feature: river plume; material: water | place: USA | collected 2010-08-08 | depth 0.5 m | reverse complement strand
TTGTATTGACTTTTAATTTTTTCTGCATCATAAACATATACTGGAGCGCCAAATTCTTTTGCTACACCTAATAAATCTTCTTGGGTCATACGGAATATTTTAACCAAATGTAGCAATAAGGCATAATATGCGCAATATTTAACCAGCAAAAAAAGCATTTTAAAACATAATGTTATATTCACAACAAATTGAAAAAAAAGATTCTTCAATTTATTACATTCTGATGCACCAATTATTAGGCGCTTTGGTGGTTGTTTGCTATTTTTGTATCCGAATTTTAATAGAACACTATGAACCTTCACGAATATCAAGGAAAAGAGATTTTAGCCAGTTTTGGCGTTCGCATCCAACGTGGGATGGTGGCACAAAACCCAGAAGAAGCAGTAGCAGCTGCCAAGCAACTTACAGAAGAAACTGGTACCAGTTGGTTTGTAATTAAAGCACAGGTGCACGCAGGTGGACGTGGAAAAGGTGGGGGTGTTAAATTGGCCAAAAATTTAGAAGAGGTAGCCTCCATTTCTGATGCAATTATTGGAATGGATTTGGTTACGCCTCAAACTTCTGCAGCTGGTAAAAGAGTGCACCAAGTTTTGGTAGCTGAAGATGTTTACTATCCTGGAGAGAGTGAGACGTCTGAATTTTATATGTCTGTTTTGTTAGACAGGGCTTCTGGTAGAAATATGATCATGTATTCTACAGAAGGTGGAATGGATATTGAAGAGGTTGCGGAGCATACCCCTCATTTAATTTTCACAGAAACGATAAGTCCTGCGGTGGGTATTATGCCATTCCAAGCAAGAAAAATCGCGTTTAATTTAGGTCTTTCAGGAACTGCATTCAAAGAAATGACAAAATTTGTAATGTCTTTATACAAAGCTTACGAGGAGTCAGATGCTAGTTTGTTTGAAATAAACCCAGTTTTAAAAACATCTGATGATAAAATACTGGCGGTAGATGCTAAAGTTTCTATAGATGACAATGCCTTATACAGAAGAAAGGTATATGCAGATATGAGAGACCTTAGAGAGGAAAACGCTATTGAAGTAGAAGCCAACGCTGTTGGATTAAACTATGTAGATTTAGATGGTAATGTGGGTTGTATGGTAAACGGAGCTGGTTTGGCTATGGCTACTATGGATCTCATTAAAATGGCCGGTGGAGAACCAGCTAACTTTTTAGATGTTGGAGGTACTGCAGACGCAAAACGTGTAGAAGAGGCTTTCAGAATTATCCTAAAAGACCCTAATGTGAAAGCAATCTTAATTAACATCTTTGGTGGTATTGTTCGTTGCGACAGGGTAGCACAAGGTGTTGTAGACGCTTATAAGAATATGGGAGACGCTATAAAAGTGCCTATCATTGTTCGTTTGCAAGGGACTAATGCTGAATTGGCAAAAGAGATTTTAGACAACTCTGGATTGGCAGTTAAATCTGCTGTTCAATTCCAAGAGGCCGCAGATAAAGTAAAAGAAGTATTGGCATTATAATTGGCCTTATCTTATTTAAAAAAAAATCCTGAGTCTTGACTCAGGATTTTTTTTTGTTTTTATAGGCCACAAAACTCAAATCTGGTGGGCTTTTTGGACCTTTTTTGAATGATTTTTTTGGCCCGTCCTTAAAGCTTGCTTTTTTCTTGTAGGTTGTTTGGTCCAATCTATTCTTAGGAGGGGTGTTTTTTAAAGAAACATTATCTATTTTTTGTTGCGTTGTTGCATTGGCCGTTTTGGCTTTGGCCATAACAGGTTTGTGTATTAATGCGTCTGCAGGTTTTTTAGGCGCTTCCTTGGTTCCTCTTGTGTATATAATTAAACCATTCAAAAAATTTCTCAATATCTGGTCACCACATTCCATATACTTAGGGTGGTCTTCAGTTCTAAAAAAAGCGCCTAATTCGCTGGTACTTATTTTGAAATCTACCAAACTCATGATGGCTTCAATATCTGTGTCTCTGAGCATGAGCGCTACACGTAATTTTTTTAAAATATCATTATTAGTCATAAAATTGATCTTAAATGGACCTTTGAAATAAGGATTCAAAGACTTTGCAAAGGTAAGTAATATATTAGGACCCTTCTATACCCGTATTTAGAATAGACAAACAAGTCATAATGCCTTCTAAATAGTTCCCAATTTTAATATTTTCATTGGGACTGTGGATGTTGTTATCTGGATTGGGAATTCTAATGGATACTGCAGGAATATTAAGGGTGCTAATAAATGGCGCAATCGGTTGTGATCCTCCGGTAGTGCGCATGAGAATAAATTCATCTCCAAAAATTTTCTTCATGGATGTAGATAATAGGTCTGCTATAGGACCATCCATTGGTGTCCTAAAAGGTTTTGATCCAAGCTTATAAGTAAAATTAGCTAGTTTGGGGTATAAGGCTCTTTGTTGATCGGTGGGTAGACTGTCTACTAGGAAATAACCTTCCTCTTGAATGCGCTTTTTTAGTGATTCCATCAGGGTTTTACCGTCAGATTCAGGAACGAGTCTCATGTCTATTTCTACAATGACCTCAGCGGGAATAATAGTTCTCACTTGTGCTCCAACCCATGCCGCTTTAATCCCTCTGATATTTAGACTCGGATATTGAAGTGCCTCCTGGTAGCCCGCACCAATAGCATCTCGTTTAGAAATGCCCAGCCTTTTATTGGTTGCTATTTCATTTTCTTCAATTGCATTCAAGAATGCTTGGTCTTTTTTAGAGATGTCTATACCATCATAAAACCCCTCTAAGGTTACTTTTCCTGAAGCATCTTTTAGTTGACCAATCACTTTGGCAGCATCAAATACAGGGTTTGGTGCATAATTCCCATATTGGCCACTGTGTAAAGGTACTTTTGGTCCAAAAACCCGCCATTTTGCCGTCGCAATACCTCTGGCGCCAAAAGTGAGTGTTGGTTTATTGGAAAGGTGTCTTGCGCCATCCATAATAAATAAATAATCTGCCTGTAACAAATCTTTATTATTAACAACCATTTCTGGGAGGGTTGGAGACCCCACTTCCTCTTGAAAGTCTAGTAGCACTTTAATGTTGTATTTCAGGGCAATACTTTTTTCATTTAGTATCTGAAATGCACTGATTAAGGACATTGCAGGCCCTTTAGAATCAGAGGCAGATCTGGCAAAAATATAAGACTCTTTGTCCCACTTTTTTTCTTTTAAATCAGTCAGCTCCCAAGCCCCAAATTTGTTTTTTTCTTTGAAGACGGCTATATAAGGATTCTCTTGATCCCACTGAGCGGAATCTACCGGTTGGCCGTCTATCTGAAGGTAGAAGAGTACTGTGGGTAAATTTGGCGCTAATTTTTTCTCTGCTAAAAGCACAGGAATTCCTTGTGAAATTATTTCTGTAACGGTAAATCCCAAATCTTCAAAAGTACTTTTAGACCAATTGAGGTTGTTTTGAATTTGTATTGGGTCTAGTCCATTGTTTGGAATGGATAAAAAATCACTTAAGTTTTCAACTGCTTTCGCGCTGTAATCTTCGGTCCATTTTTCAATCTTTTTTTTTGAAATGTCTTGGGCAATACAAAAAGAAGAGGCTATTAAGGACAATAAAAGCAGCTTGATTTTCATAGACTTGATGGTTTTGATTGCAATTAAAATATTCAAGCAGGAAAACAGGACCCCACTAATTAATAAAAGTAATAAATCTCTTTTATTATTTTGCTTCTCCTGCTAATTGCAGTGCTTTTATTTCATCCCTTAGTTTAGCTGCTTCCAAAAAATCTAGGTTTTTGGCTGCTTTTTCCATGGTTTTTCTTTTAGCTACAATCATTTTTGCCCTTTCTTCTGGAGTGAGGTAGTTTGGGTCAGGCTCTTGTGCCCTATGATTCGCTTTTTCAAAGTGATAAGCAGACACTGAATTTTTTGTAAGCACGTTGTCTAGGCTTTTATTTAATGCTTTTGGCACGGTATTGTGTGCGGTATTATAGGCAATCTGTTTCTCCCTACGGTAGTTAGTTTCATCGATGGTTTTCTGCATGCTCTTGGTGGTTTTATCTGCATACATAATCGCTTTTCCATTCACATTTCTAGCCGCTCTTCCAACGGTTTGTGTCAGGGAGCGGGCATTCCTTAAAAAACCTTCCTTGTCTGCATCTATAATGGCCACCAAAGAAACCTCAGGTAGGTCTAGACCTTCTCTGAGTAAATTTACGCCAATGAGTACGTCAAAAATACCTTTTCTAAGGTCCTGCATTATTTCTACACGTTCTAGGGTGTCTACATCTGAATGAATATAACGGCACCTCACTTGTATTTTAGTCAGGTATTTAGCCAATTCTTCCGCCATTCTTTTGGTGAGCGTGGTCACCAATGTACGCTCGTCTATAGCGACCCTATCTTGAATCTCGGCCACTAAATCATCTATTTGGTTGGTAGAGGGACGTACTTCAATTACGGGATCTAATAGTCCAGTGGGTCGAATAATTTGTTCCACGACCACGCCCTGTGATTGTTCTAATTCATAATCTGCAGGAGTAGCGCTCACATAAAGAGCCTGAGGGGTGAGTATTTCGAATTCCTCAAATTTTAAAGGCCTGTTGTCCATAGCGGCAGGAAGCCTAAAACCATAGGTCACTAAGTTTTCTTTTCTTGAGCGGTCCCCACCAAACATGGCATGAACTTGCGGGATAGTTACATGACTCTCATCTACCACCATCAAAAAATCTTTTGGAAAGTAATCCAACAAACAGAAAGGCCTAGTTCCTGGCGCCCTTCCATCTAAATACCTGGAGTAATTTTCAATGCCAGAACAATAGCCCAATTCACGGATCATTTCCAAGTCAAAAGTGGTTCTTTCTTCTAAGCGTTTTGCTTCTAGGTGTTTTCCTTCTGTTTTAAAAAAATTAACTTGCTTCACCATATCTTCTTGAATGCTGTGAATGGCATTTTGAAGTATATCAGGCGAGCTCACAAACATATTGGCAGGAAAAATCCTGAGTTGCTCAAACGTTTCTAGGGTTTTATTGTGCAATGGGTCAAACGATTCTATTTCTTCAATTTCGTCTCCGAAAAAATGGACCCTGATCGCGTGATCTGTATAACTTGGAAACACGTCTACAACGTCTCCTTTTACCCTAAAACTTCCATTGACAAAGTCTGCTGTAGTTCTTGCATAAAGTGCTTGAACCAATTGTTTTAAAAATGCGGTTCTAGAAATAATTTGATCTCGTTCTATCCGAACCACATTTTTTTCAAACTCTACTGGGTTTCCCATACCGTATAGACAAGAAACAGATGCAATTACAAGCACGTCTTCCCTGCCAGAAAGTAAAGAGGAAGTAGTACTTAACCTAAGCTTTTCAATATCTTCATTAATTGACAGGTCTTTTTCTATATAAGTACCAGAAGTAGGAATATAAGCCTCTGGCTGATAGTAATCGTAGTAAGAAACAAAATACTCTACCGCATTATTTGGAAAGAATTGCTTGAATTCAGAGTACAACTGTGCCGCGAGTGTCTTGTTATGCGCAAGTATTAAGGTAGGTTTTTGAACTTCTTGGATTACATTGGCAACAGTAAATGTCTTTCCAGAGCCAGTAACACCTACCAATGTTTGTGAGGGGGTGTTGGCTTGAATACCACTGACAATTTGTGCAATGGCTTGTGGTTGGTCACCAGTAGGTTTAAAGGGAGATTCCAAAGAAAACTTCATGCCCAAAGGTACAAAAGCACGCTTATAAATACTACAAATCTCTCTTCTTTAGAATGCGGTACGATCCCCAAATAAAAATAGCAGTCCAAGCTAAAACGATTCCCATGTCTAAAAGAGAAGTGCCGTAATCTAGTGCAATTTCCTCTCCAATTTGATTCGCAACGGATTGCACTGCGCTCAGCCTAGAAAAGGGTTCTTTAAGCACGTTAAACATGGCATTTAAAGGGAAGAAACCCATAATGGCGTCTGTGGTTTCTCCATCAAATAATTTCCAACGAATCATACCTCTGGTAAAGCCTTCAAACATTTGCCAAAGGATTAAAAACCCTAGTGCAAATGCAGAGCGTTTTACCAGTATGCCTATAAAAAGACAGAACGAAAAGAATCCGACGAGTTTAATGAAATAGGCCACTAGAAATCTCAGGTCTGTAAATACAATGCCCCATTCCGTATAATCAGAGTAAATACTTCCTAGTATAAGAGAAATTACCGCGACAAATACAGTAGAAACTATGGAGAATAAGACCACAGTTAAGAATTTCGAGGCTATAAACTCCTTTTTAGACAAGCCGTCTATAAGGTTTTGTTTTATGGTCTTATAGGTGTATTCATTGGACATCATGGAGACAATAATAATGGCCAAAAATATTTTCAATAAGGCAGCAACAAAGGTGTTAAAATGCCAAATGTAGGGGAAGTTAAAAATACCTTGCTCTGCCAAATGAAATTTAATAGGACCAATATCAAACTTAATAGCCGCAATTAGCGCTATACCAGTTAGAAGTATAAAATACCCATAAATAAGTGTTTTACTAGCCCTATTGTTCCAAAGCTTAATAAGTTCAATCTGTAATAATCTTTTCATGGGGCTATTTGTTATTGGTGAGTGCTAAAAATTGGGCTTCTAGACTGTCTTTTTGAATGGCCAAATGGCTTAATAGAAAGCCGTCTTCCATGAGTCTTTTGTTTAATTTATCTGCTGCTATTGGCTTTGTTAAGTAAGCCTTTATTAGACCATTTTCTAAAGAAATCTTTTCAAAATCTTCACTTTCCTCAAGATGTGCTTTTAAGGCATCGGCCTTGGCCGAATTTAATAAGACATAGCCGTGATTGGATTGCATTTCAGTTACGGGACCTGCATACAACTTTTCTCCTTTTCTTAAAACCACCACATGGGTACAGACTTTTTCCACTTCATCCAATAGGTGAGAGGCCAATAAAATGGTGGTACCCTGAGAAGCAATTTTTTTAATAATTTCCCTGATTTGATGAATCCCTTGAGGGTCTAATCCATTGGTAGGTTCATCTAATATTAAAATTTCAGGATTGTTGAGAAGGGCAGACGCTATGGCCAAACGCTGCTTCATTCCTAGAGAGTAGCTCTGAAATTTAGAGTCCTTTCGATCTAATAAACCTACCAATTCTAGTTTCTCTGAAATAGTTTCTGAAGAGACCCCTTTAATTTTAGAGACCAGCTTTAGGTTTTCTACAGCGGTCATATAGGGATAAAAATTAGGTCTTTCAATAATGGCACCCACTTTTTTTAATGCCTGATGGGTACTAATTGTGCCTTCAAACCATTGAAAGCTTCCCTGTGTAGGATTAACCACATTGAGTACCATTCCTAGTGTGGTAGATTTACCACTGCCATTGGGTCCTAGAATTCCATATACATGTCCCTTTTCTATGGAGAAGCTCAATTTTTTTACAGCAAATAGACTCCCATAGGATTTGGTGAGTTGGTTAACAGTCAGTATAGTTTCCAAGGGTTTTTTTTATTTAAAGGTTCTTATTATACTTGACGAATTTATCCGTATTTTGTTACAAGAACAATTAAATTACGACTACATGTCAGAAAAGATGATGTCTAAGAAGAAACCTGCTTTTCCCGTTTCTCCTCAGTTAGATGCTTACCTTAGGCAATACAGTAGAAATATTGGGATTCCAATTTTTTATGAGGATTTATTGCGTTTTCAAGGCTCAGTGGTGGTTTACGACAGCAATGATGAGGACACGTTGTGGGTGAGGGTTTTTTATTCTGAATATGACAGGGAAGAGATTGATCTTAGTCTAAAACAGGTCTACTCCATACTTCATTCAGATGGGGGAGACACCATTATTCCTTTCTTAAATGTAGACGCGGTGGACTATTGTACTTTTTGTAATTCTAAGCCATTTAGAATTAAAGTCAGGAATATTCTCAATGACAACTTCACGTATTTTTATGTAAAAAAAACAGATGCCTCTAGGGTTTATGGATTAGAATTAGAACATATTTTGTCTCCGTACAATCTAAATTTTCTTGTTTATAAGGACACCCTTATTGAGGAACATATTGCAGGTATTCCAGGAGATGTTTTTATTAAGGAAATGCTTCCCGATTGTACAGAGTCTGAGAAATCTCAATTGGCTAAAGAATTTGTAAAATTTAATGAACGGTGTATGATTAGACTCTTGGGAGATATGAGGTCATATAACTATGTGATTGTCCCTACCCATGATTTTGATCATGTGGTTTATAAAATACGTGCTATAGATTTTGACCAGCAATCTTTTGAAGGGAACCTAAAGATATATAGGCCCCAATTTTTTAAGGAAAACAATAAAATGGTGGCATTGGTAAAGGAAAAACTTCAAGCCAATTCAATTGATCAGTACAAACTAGAAGAGCGCTCTATAGTAGCCAAAAGGTTTATGAGTTTTGAAGATAGAATCACAGATCTACTCAATATTGCGAAACAGGACACCATTTCTCTTCCAGAGCATGTAAGTTTATTGAAAGAATCCATTTTTTCACTCACCCAAGATATAGCGTTTAAGGAAGCCCCCAATATGGGTACTGTATTAGATTTGGCCTTACATTTTGTGAAGCGAAATTATGAAAATGTAAGCATGCGCCAGATTTTGGAGCAGCGTATTAAGTTGTAAAAAAATAATAGTTTAAGACCCTTTTTGTTCCTTGTTAAAATACACCAGGTAGTAGAACATCCCTTTTTCCTCATCCCAACCTTTTTCTACAAATTTTTCTGCAGATTCAGGATTAATAAAGTCTAGCTTAATCTGAATATGGGTATCTAATTGTATCACATTTTTAATGCTTTTTCGTGCTTGAGAAACGGCTTTGTTGGCAATGTCAAAAGAAGAGACATCTTCAATGCTGTATTTAGGTCCTTTTTCTACTTTATAGTGTTTAAATTCGGGTATTAGTGCCGGATTGTCTATGACTTCATTCATAAAGTTGGTCTCTTCAAATGCATTGTTTTTAGCAAAATGATTGACCGCCCTATTCATAAAAAGTACTTCTTGTTGTTTGTCTTCTGCTGGGAGTACTACATCCTTAGCAAAATTCTGACAAAACTTAAGGTAGTTTTTGGTGTAAAAATTATTGTCTGTTAGTACCGCTACACCAAGAAATTGCTCCAACCAGTATTTGGTGTCATACCTATTACTGTCTACAGAAAGCACTTTATAGCCTGCCTCTGAATCTGTATTAAAAATGAGACAGCCTTTGTCTAGTTTGTGAATGTTTATGCCTTGTTGTACTAAAATTTCAAGATGATCTGTCTGTTCTTCAAATTGAATAAAGTCTTGTTTTAGTTCACTTTTAAAGATTCCAATAGCATCTGTTTTTACATTGTCTAATTGAAGTCCTGTGAGGTAAGTTACGTACAATTCTCCGCTTTTAATATGAGGGTGATTGGATTGGTCATAGAGGTGCTTGGCAATGTCTCCAGATAATTCGTGTATGTTACGTGGTTCATTGAATATTTTACTAGCTGCCTCATAAAGGGGATTGAAACTCAAATCTGCTTCATGGAACAACCTGTAATAGCTTTCTTCCTTTTCTCTAAAAGGCTTAAAAAAATATTCTTTTAAAAGCCCTGTGGTTTCATCGTTTAAGTGGTGTGGCGCTTTAGATATGAACAAAGATTCTGCTTTGTTTTTATTACCAACTTTATGGATGGAAAGGCTTTCAATTTGAGTATTATATAGGTTGATCATAGGTTTTTTAATATGCTTTTATTAATCATTAGGTCAGTTGGATGGTTAATTCCAGTTTTCGTCAAAATCTAAATGATCGTAATTGTCTCCACCATTGTAGCCATCATTAAATTCGTCGTCAAATCCTTCTTCGTCATAATCCATGGCGTCTTCTTTTTTAGCCTCGAAGATTTTTTCTGGAGGATTTTCGGGTAATTCTCCAAAACTAAAAAGCAATTCAGGAAGGGTTTGACCTGATTCTTTTTCAGTTACGTCTGCCAATTCCACAAAAAAGGTCCACATATTAAAAAAGTCGTATACGTAAATTAGTTTAGGGGAAGCTTCATCCATCACTTCTTCTACTAAAGTATCCGACATAAGTTTAGCGTCTGACACATCACTAAGATCAAATAAGGCTATTTCAAGGTCTTGGTTCCATTCCTCGTCACAGGTGTAAAAACTGGCCATTTCATTTCCTGCAAAACCAAAAGACTGGCTAACAGTGTTGTGTAAATCTTCTAAAGTAGCTTTTTTGTCAATAGCCAAATCTCTGAAAATATCTTCTTTTGCGTCTAAAATGACCCTTATTTTATACACCATATTATATTGTTATTTAGTCTTTGAAATATTGTTTTTGGCTTTTCTGCTTTGCAGAAAAATATAGAAAATTTGACCAAATAGTATGGCCGCAATCACTAAATGAATGGGTTGTGTCCCCAGAGGAAAGTCAATATAGTACATAGCCATTCCACTAAAGGCAGCTATGATCATTCCTGCTAAAAGAGGCTTTGTTGAAGCAAAGCCAAGTTCGTTTCGTTTATTAATCCAAAATAAATACACTGCAATTCCCAGTGGAAGGATAGAGAAGGAACGGTGCACGTAAAAAATTATACTGGGGTTTAAAAGCCAATTGTCTTTAGTTAGACCAAGATCTAATTGGTGGTCTACAAATTCTCTTACCTGGGTGCCAAAGACAATTTGCAAAAGGAATATGAATAGTAAGTATGAAATGGCTTTGTGGAAGTTAGCCATGTATTTTGTGCGCTCAATTCGCGGGTTGGCTTTTTGAATGATTAAAATAAGCGCAGCTACAATGGCCAATGCCATGAGCATATGGGTGGTTATCTTCACTGGGGCTAGTACAGAATAGACAACAGTCGCACCCAACCATGCTTGAAACCCCATCCCCAATACCACCCCAAAAGACAAAAGGCTTATTAATTTTTTCTCTTTCCAATAACGCAGGCTTAAGAAAGCCAATATTAGGGTGGCCAAGCCTGCTATTGCACCCACAAGCCTATTTAAAAACTCTACCCAAGTATGGTAGGGATTAAATACGGCATAATCGTGTTTGGTATAAGTTTCCCAAGCCTCTAAATCTATAGCAGCTCCTGTCTTAAAGTCTTGTTTTGCCACTAGAAGTCCCTCATTGTAAATAATGACTTGTCCTTTTTCAAAATCTCTTTCTGGAGTCCATTGCAGGGTTTCCGCAGCAGTAGGAGGAATATAATATCCAAAACACTTAGGCCAGTCTGGACAACCCATACCACTACCAGTCATTCTAACCAAAGCGCCAGCAACTATGACTAAGTACACTAAGATTAAACTCCATTTGGCAAAACGGTGAAAAGATTTTTTCATGTTAGTTTAAGTATTTTTTGTGAGTCCCAGTTGTTTTCCTTTGGTTAGCATAAATTCATAAGCGGCCTCGTATTCATTGGGTATTTCTCCCTCTAAAATAGCTTCTTTAATAGCCTCTTTAATAACGCCAATTTCTTTGGATGGTTTTAAGCCAAAAGTATTCATAATTTCTTCACCACTCACCGGTGGTTGAAAATTACGCACGTGGTCTCTGGCTTCTACCTCTTCAATTTTTTGACGGACTATTTTGAAATTGTTTTTATACTTTTTCTTTTTGTACGGATTCTTTGTGGTAATATCTGCTTCACAAAGGGTCATGAGGTCTTCTACATGTTCTCCTGCATCAAAGACCAGCCTTCTCACAGCTGCATCTGTCACAAAATCTTCTGCCAAAACTATGGGTCTGGAACTCATGAGCACCATTTTCTGAACGTATTTCATTTTGTCGTTCAAAGGCATATGCAAGCGTTTGAATAATTTATAGACCATTTTTGATCCTATAAATTCGTGACCATGAAAGGTCCATCCAATTTTTTTGTCGAATCTCTTTGTGGGTGCTTTTCCAATATCGTGTAAAAGGGCAGCCCACCTGAGCCAAACATTTTCAGTGTTTTTTGAAATATTATCTACTACCTCCAGCGTATGCCAGAAGTTGTCTTTATGCTTTTGACCTTCTACTTCTTCAATGCCTTCTAAAGCAGAGAGCTCAGGTAAAATTAAAGGGAGTAAACCTGTTTTGTGCATGAGCTCAAATCCTAGTATAGGCATAGGACTGGACATCATTTTATTAATTTCATCTACAATTCTCTCTTTAGAAATAATTGAGATTCTATCCCTTTGAACTGTAATGGCCTCTAGTGCTTCTGCGTCAATTGTGAAATTTAATTGACTGGCAAAACGTATGGCTCTAAGCATTCTAAGAGGGTCATCACTAAAAGTGATTCCTGGCGAAAGAGGGGTTACAATACGTTTGTTTTTAAGGGCATCTAAACCGTTAAAAGGATCCACGAGAACCCCGTAGTTGTCTTTATTAAGGCCAATGGCTAATGCATTTATTGTAAAATCTCTTCTGTTTTGATCATCTTCTAGGCTGCCATTTTCTACTACAGGATTTCTACTGTCGTGGGTATAGCTTTCTTTTCTTGCGCCAACAAATTCAAGTACCAAGTCTTGGTACTTAAGCATAGCAGTGCCGTAATTCTTAAATACGGTAACTTCGGGAGAATTGGGTAATGCTTCAGAGAGCTTTTTTGCCAAAGAAATTCCACTTCCAAGAACAACTACATCAATGTCTTTAGGGCTCCCTCTCTCTAGTAAATAGTCTCTCACAAAACCACCAATCACATAGGCTTCACACCCTAACGCTTCTGCACAATCAGACAATGTGTTAAAAATCGGATGCGTTAAAGCTTCTAAATGCCTTTCTTGAGTCATATTTAAGGTCTAATCACCTTGACCAAACCGCTGTTAGACAGCTTAATAATGGTAGAGGGAGTATTGTTGTGAATTTCAGGCTCCAAAGGTACTATATAGTCTACACCTTTTAAAATCTCTTGACTGATTTCTTGGAAATTTTTAGGGGTAGGTTGTCCGGCCAAATTGGCCGATGTAGAGACCAAAGGGCCTTTTATATTTTGAGATAAATAACTGCAAAACTTGTCCTTAGCGACCCTAATGCCTAAACTGTTGTCCGGCCCAATTAAATTTTTTGCAACCCCAATTGGCTGATCAAAAATGATGGTCGTTGGTTTCTCACTCAAATCTATAATATCATAGGCAGCTTCAGGAACTTGGGCTATGTGTCTTTCAAGCATGGCTACATTAGCCACCAAACACAACATAGATTTGGTGTCGGCTCTTTTTTTGAGTGCAAATACTTTCTCTACTGCTGCTTCATTTTTAGCATCACAGCCAATACCCCATACTGTATCTGTAGGATATAAAATTACACCACCCTGTTTAAGTATTTCTGCAGATTTTTTTAAAGCTTCTTGAAAACTCATAAAGTTTGGGATTAGTGTGTTTTAAAGTTAAAATAGTTCACCAATGCTTGCCATTGCACCCTGTTTTTGTCTGCACCAATATTTGTCTTCTTAAGCGCAATGCGTTGAGAACCAATAATTGGAATGGGTGTACGGCTTTTGTTTGTTGGAGTAATGGTGGGGGTTTTATTTAAAATAGCCATGGCTTTAAACCATAGATCGTCTGCTCTAGGCGCCAATTCCATAAAAAGTACTGTGTCGTTTACTTGTTTATTTAAAGCTTTAGCAGGATACCAAACGCCCCCAGCCCCAATAGCAATAATCGCCATAGGATCTTTTTCTGTTGAAGGGTAGGTCCATTGCTTGTAGGGTTTTACAGCGCCATTTTCTTGGTATCTTATATATCGGGTTTGATTGGCAATGATTTTATGGGGATGTTTTTGGGCATTTACTGATAATTTTTCCAACCAATCTTTTGGATACAATAGGTCGTCGTCACAAGTGACAATTGGTGATTCTGGGAATGCCTTTAAAGAATGAATTAATTTTCTATGGGAGGAATGTCCTTCTGTTGGCCGTATTTCAAAAATAGCAGAGCGAAGTTTGTTGAGCTTATTGGGGAGTTTTTTTTCTAAATCTTTATGCACCCAAAGCACTATTTTTGTGGGTCTTACTGTTTGTTTTAATAAGCTTCTAATCACTAGATGTATGCTGTGTACCCTAGAAGGAATAGTCGTGAGAGATACCACCACATCTACACACTTTTTATCCATACAGGTCAGACTTCGCTTTGGCTGTAAGGCCAAATAACAAGATTGGTAGATAGATAGGGGTAATTCTTTTAATTTCATTAAATAGTGATGTTTTAGGAGGGTGAAATCACTTTGAGAGGGTAAAAATAACCATATGCCCTCAGAGTTTTATATTTTTGGTCTTTAAATTGTAATTCATGTCTAAAAAACCGTCTATTTCTGTTGTATTGAGTACTTATAATGCGGAAGCATGGTTAGAAAAAGTGCTTTATGGATTCCAATACCAAGATTTTAAAGATTTTGAATTGGTCATTGCAGACGACGGTTCTAGAAAAGAAACAAAAGACCTAATAGATCTAATGACTTCTGTGGTTTCTTACCCTATTGTGCATGTATGGCAAGAAGACCAAGGTTTTCAGAAATCTAGAATTTTAAATAAAGCGATAGTCGCTTCTCAGGGGGATTATATAGTTATGACAGATGGGGATTGTATTCCTCGCAAAGACTTTCTATCTGTTCACGCTGCCCATATGGAACCCGGTTATTTTTTATCTGGCGGCTATTTCATGCTGCCCATGGATATTTCAAAGGCCATTACGAAACAAGACATACAACAAGGGAATTGTTTTGACCTTCTTTGGTTAAAAAGTCTTGGTTTAAAAAACTCCTTCAAGAATAATAAACTCTCTGCAAAAGGCTTCCTAGCTTATTTCTTAAATAAGGCCACACCTACCAATGCCAGTTGGAATGGTCACAATGCTTCTGGTTTTAAAGCAGATATTTTAAAAGTAAATGGCTTTGACGAACGCATGCAGTACGGCGGCCAAGACCGTGAATTGGGGGAGCGATTATTTAATGCTGGTATAAAATCTAAACAATTGAGATACAGTGCTGTAGTAGTTCATCTAGACCACAAAAGGGGTTATAAAAACCAAGAATCAATAGATAAGAATAGGGCAATTAGAGACCGTGTTAAAACAGAAAAACTGAGTTTTACCCCTTTTGGGATTGTTCAAAAGGCATAGCATTTACCCATTTGTCTTGATGTGTTCTTAAAAAGTCTGTTAAGAGGGGTTGGTCTCTTGGGTCAATAATATGGGTATCTATACGGAGTTCATTTTTTTTACTTCTAATGATATACTCCCCAGCAAAATATTTAATTTCATTGATATCTTTAGAATCTATGCTTTTTCCAAACCACCAATTTTGTTTTAAGACGCCCTTCTGAATAGTTAAAAAAGGCACTTTTTTATGATAAAAGTAAGGGGCTATATAAAGTAATGCTAGGGTTATATTAAAGTACCTAATTTCATTGGAAGCTATTAATTCAATCCCAGCCAATAAAATAAACAAACCACCTGCTATTATAAAATAACGCTGGTTTTTTATGTTGTACCTCAATTTAATATCCATAGTTTTCTAATATAAAACGCCCGCAATAGTAGCATTTTGTGCAAACTAACATTGAATCGATTATAAAAATAGTAAAACTTGTTTAAGAGCACAAGTCCACAAGATAAACGGTCTCTTTTTTCTGATGAACTGTTTGCTATACGGCTACATCATAGGTTCTCAGTGCGTCGTTTAAAGAAGTTTTCTTGTCTGTACTCTCTTTTCTAGTACCAATAATTAGTGCACAAGGTACTTGAAAAGCGCCTGCAGCGAATTCCTTAGTGTAACTTCCCGGAATGACAACAGATCTGGCAGGAACCAATCCTTTACGCTCCACAGGAGTGTCTCCAGTAACATCAATTATTTTAGTAGAGGCAGTGAGTACTACATTGGCACCCAATACCGCTTCTTTTTCTATGCGAACACCTTCTACTACAATGCATCTAGATCCTATAAATACATTGTCTTCAATAATGACTGGTGCGGCTTGAAGGGGTTCTAAGACGCCTCCAATTCCAACACCACCACTCAAGTGAACATTTTTTCCTATTTGGGCACAACTTCCCACAGTAGCCCAAGTGTCTACCATAGTGCCACTGTCTACATAGGCACCAATGTTTACATAGGAAGGCATGAGTATGGTTCCTGGAGCTATGTAGGCTCCATGTCTAGCCACGGCATTAGGCACTACCCTAATTCCTTTTTCTTTGTATCCGCGCTTGAGCGGCATCTTGTCGTGATATTCAAAAATACCCGCTTCTAATGTTTCCATTTTTTGGATGGGAAAATACAATACAACGGCTTTTTTTACCCACTCATTAATAATCCATCCCTCTTCTGAAGGAGCAGCACATCTCAACTCTCCAGCGTCTATTTGATTAATTACGGCTCTAATAGCATCTTGGGTTTCTGCTTGTTCTAATAAACTCCTGTCTTCCCAAGCAGCTTCAATAATAGGTCTATAATCTGTCATGATTTTTTTATTTAAAATACAAATATAAGCTTCCATTTTCATAAGGGTCTTTTTTTTGATAGGTATCACATTTTTGTTTTTATTTGGGGAAAATTCACTTACTTTTCTTGTTAAAAGAGGGCTTAATTAAGGGCATTACAATAATTAGGGTTATTTTTGCCAAAAAAACACCTTGAAGCGAATAATAGCCTTAGACTTTGGAACCAAAAGAACTGGAGTAGCCGTAACAGACCCCATGCAAATTATTGCTTCTGGTTTAGATACAGTGCTTACCCCAGACCTCATTTCTTTTTTGAAATCTTATATGGTTTCAGAACCTGTGAGTACCATTGTATTGGGTGAACCCAAACAAATGGACAATACCCCTTCTGAATCTGAAGCGGCTATTGGGGCATTTATTTTGACCTTAGAAGCTGAATTTCCAGACATAGAAATTGCACGACAAGATGAGCGTTTTACCTCAAAAATGGCTGTTCAAGCTATGATTGTAGGTGGCATGAAAAAAAAGAAAAGACAAGAAAAGGGTCGTGTAGACCAAATTAGTGCCACCTTAATTTTACAAGCATATTTAAATAGAATATCATGATTTTACCTATTGTAGCCTACGGAGATCCCGTACTAAAAAAAGTAGCCAATGCCATTGCTGCAGACCATCCAAATCTTGAATCACTCATTGAAAATATGTGGGAAACCATGTACCATGCTCATGGTGTTGGTTTGGCGGCTCCTCAAATAGGATTACCTATCAGGTTATTTGTGATAGATGCCACCCCATTTGCAGACGACGAAGATTTGACTCAATCGGAACAGGATGCTTTAAAGAATTTTAAAGCGGTATTTATAAATGCAACAATTATTGAAGAAACAGGGGAGGAGTGGACTTTTAACGAAGGTTGTCTTAGTATTCCGGATGTACGTGAAGACGTAATCAGAAAACCTAAAATCACAATCACCTATCAAGATGAAACTTTTAAGACACACACCAAAACTTTTGACGGTCTGGTTGCTAGGGTGATTCAACACGAATATGATCATATTGAAGGTATCTTGTTTACCGACAAATTAAGTTCCCTTAAAAAGCGAATTTTAAAGGGCCGCCTGTCTAATATTTCTAAAGGAAAAATCAGTGCAGAGTACCGCATGCGTTTTCCAGAAATGAAAAAAGGACGTTAAACCATTTTATATATCCTTTAAAAGTTTCATATTTGCCCAAATTTTAAGAAGATCATGAGTTTAGATAAAATTTTATCGATTGCCACCAAACCAGGTTTGTACCAGATGGTTACCCAGACAAGGGCTGGATTCGTTGCTGTTTCTTTGTTAGACGGTAAGAAAATGACGGTTAATTTAAAAAGTAACGTCAGCGTTCTTTCTGAAATTGCCATTTATACCCTACAAGAAGAAATGCCTCTTTTGGAGGTGTTTAAAAAAATCTCAATCAAAGAAGGGGCCAATAAAACAAGTATTTCTCACAAAGCAGATAAATTAGCGTTAGAAGCTTACTTTTTTGAAGTGCTTCCAAATTACGATGAAGACCGCGTTTATGCCTCTGACATTAAAAAAGTCATTCAGTGGTACAATATTCTTCAGGCCAACGATCTATTGGATTTTTCTGAACCTACCGAGGCAGCCGAGAAATCTGCCAAGCCCGTTGCAAAAGCTTTGACTTCTACTGCGGCACCTAAGTCAGTTAAACCATCTGCAAAAAATTCCAGCTCAAAAGCTTCTTCTGCTGCTAAAGGAGGTGGAAAAACATCTAAAGCAGCTGTTAAAAAGTAATAGAATAAAGGCTTTAGTCCTTTCATAATATTAAAAAGCCCGCTTATAGCGGGCTTTTTAATGCGCTATAATTTCTTCATTAGAAAAGGAATATTCTCTTATATTTAAGGATCTAAAAAACCAAACAGATGAAAATTAATTTAAAATTGTCCTTGTCCTGCTTAGTGGGTTTGATTTGCCTGAATACTAGTGCACAAGAGACCAGCACTGCAAAGGCTTCTGATAGTATTAAAAAAGCCACAAAGGAATTGCCTTTGGAACCGTCTAGATCTATAGCTTTCACCACCGATAAAGGTACCTGGACTTCCTTGGATGTAAGCCCAGACGGTCAAACCATAGTTTTTGATCTTATGGGAGATCTATACACCATGCCCATTTCAGGAGGTAATGCTACCGCCATCACCCATGGATTGGCTTACGAGGTTCACCCGAGGTTCAGTCCAGATGGAAAATCTTTAGCGTATATTTCAGACAAGAGTGGTTCAGATAATATTTGGCTCATGGACCTTAGCTCCAAAGAAGACACCCAAATCTCTAAAGAGCAAAAAAATAACTTTTTCTCAGTGGCCTGGTCACCAGATGGAGATTATTTGGTGGGTGCTAAAGGCAGGAGAAACATAAAATTACATTTGTATCACAAGGATGGGGGTGGTGGAGCACCATTAATTAGTGAGCCTAAGGGTTTAAAAGCCATAGATCCTTTTTTTGGTGCGGACGGTAAAACACTCTACTTTTCACAAAGAAATGGTGCCTGGAATTACAATGCGCAATTGCCCCAATACCAAGTAGGAACTTATAGCATGGAAGATGGTGCCACAGATGTAATTACTTCTAGGTACGGTTCCGCATTTACCCCAACCCTTTCAAAAGATGGAAAATGGTTGGTCTATGGTACTAGGTTTGAGGACCAAACAGGTCTAATATTGAGAGACCTTAACACAGGGGAAGAATCCTGGCTGGCCTATCCTGTTCAAAGAGACGAGCAAGAATCTATAGCGCCTTTAGGGGTCCTTCCAGCCATGTCTTTTACCCCAGATTCTAATGCATTAATTGTTTCTTATGGTGGTGACATTCACAGAATTACCCTATCAGATAAGACGGCTTCTAAAATTCCATACACGGCTTCAGTAGCTTTGGAATTAGGTCCGCAATTGGATTTTAAATACCCTATCTCAGATGCAGACACTGCTATGGCTTCTCAAATAAGGGATGCAAAGCCTTCACCAGATGGAAAAAGATTGGCCTTTACTGCCTTGAACAGACTTTATGTAATGGATTTACCTAATGGTACACCAAAAAGAGTGACCACACATGATTTTACAGAAGCACAACCTGCCTGGTCACCAGATGGATCACAAATTGTTTTCACCACTTGGAATGGATCTGAAGGACATTTGTATAAAGCCCGTATGGGAAGAAGAACGGCTGTAGTTAAACTCACTCAAACTACAGGTATCTATACACAGCCAAGATGGTCTTACGCTCAGGACAGGATAGTTTTTCTTGCAGGAAGTAATCAAGTGTATAAAGATGCTATAGGTCCAATGGCCTCTAACGCTACTGAAGACCTTATGTGGATCTCTGGTCAAGGTGGGAGCAACCAACTTATTGCCAAGTCAAAAGGTCGGGAAATGCCTCATTTCACTAAGGTAGACAACAGAATTTATCTTTACAGCGGTAGTAAGGGGCTTGTTTCTATCCGTTGGGATGGTAGTGATGAAAAGGAGCACTTAAGCCTTACTGGAATTGAAACCTACGGATCTTCTGATTATTTTCAAGAAGACCATGACGCTGCTTTTGGTTGGGACAGCAGCGGGGCAGCCAGCGCTAGCGTGGCTGCAGCTTTGCCCTCTAATCCAGATGCTTGGAGAGAAAATAATAAGGCCTCTAGAGCCTCAGAAATTGAAATTTCACCAGATGGCAAAACAGCCTTGGCAAAAATTAATAATGACATTTATACTGTGATTGTTCCAAAATTTGGTCAGACGCCTAAAATATCTTTAGCCAAGGCAGACGCTGCTTCGTTTCCTGCCAAGAAATTAACTGTATTTGGCGGAGAATTTCCTGTATGGGGCACAGACAGCAAGCAGGTGTATTGGTCTCTTGGGGCTAGTTTCTTTACTTACAATTTAGCAGACGCCAAAGCCTATGAAGAAAAACTCGCTGCAGATAAGAAAGCAAAAGAGGCCGCTAAAAAATTGGCTGATGCGGCAAATAAAGGAAGTGATTCTAATGACAAATCAGATAAAAATGAACAAGAAGACGCTACCAAAGATGGTTTAGCGGCTACAGATAGTGAAGACAAAAAAGACAGTCCCAAAGCCTTTGAAGCCAAGGAATTAAAGGTTAAAGTGGCTTTTTCTAAAGACTTGGCCAAAGGCAATTTACTATTACAAGGAGCTAGAATTATTACGATGAACGGAGAAGAGGTCATAGAAAACGGAGACCTATTGATCAAGGACCATAGAATTGCCGCTGTGGGTGCCTCAGGCACTTTAACTGTTCCAGAAAACACTACGCTCATGAATATGAGCGGAAAGACCATTACACCAGGATTTATAGACACCCACGCTCATATGTGGCCTAATTGGGGTGTTCAAAAGAATCAAGTATGGATGTATGCGGCCAATTTGGCCTATGGAGTTACTACAACAAGAGACCCACAGACTGGTACCACAGACGTACTGACCTATTCAGATATGGTCGATGCTGGAAAGATTGCAGGCCCTAGAATTTATTCTACTGGCCCTGGAGTAGGCTATTGGTCTTATAAAATTCAAAGCCTTGATCACGCTAAAGAGGTGCTTAAACAGTACAGCGAATACTACAATACCAAAAGTATCAAAATGTATTTGGTGGGTAATAGACAGCAAAGGCAATGGGTAATTATGGCCGCCAAAGAGCTCAAACTTATTCCAACAACAGAAGGTGGTTTAGATTTCAAACTCAATATGACCCAGCTTTTAGATGGTTATCCAGGACATGAACATTCCTTGCCTATATACCCTATTTTCCCAGATGTGGTAAAAACCATTGCAGAGGCTAAAATGGCGGTAACACCAACTTTGTTAGTTTCTTACGGGGGGCCATGGGCAGAGAATTTTTACTATGCCACAGAAAAAGTATGGGAAGATGAGAAGTTACAGTTTTACACCCCATATGAAGAATTGGCTCAAAAATCCAGACGTAGGCCAGGATGGTTTATGGAAGAGGAGCATGTCTTTAAAAAGCATGCAGAATTCATGAATGATTTGGAAGCAGCAGGAGGTATTGGAGGTATTGGAAGCCATGGCCAATTACAAGGATTGGGCTACCATTGGGAATTATGGTCCGTAGGAAGTGGTGGAATATCTGCCCACGGCGCATTAAAATTTGCGACCATTTTAGGTGCTAAGTCACTAGGTTTAGACACAGACTTAGGAAGTATTGAAGTAGGTAAAATAGCAGATTTGGTTATTCTAGATGCCAATCCGTTAGAAGATTTGAGAAACACCAATACGGTGTCTAAAGTGATTAAGGACGGTAAGATGTATGACACCAAAGCCCTAGATTTAGAATGGCCTTCTGAGAAGAAAGCCCCTGAATATTATTGGCAAACACCCCTTCCAGAAAAACTTCCAGGGATTAAATAGATAAAAAAA
>OCVQ010001101.1_pt1 | contig 21817 bp, 20 predicted proteins | sample 1539061 | NCBI WGS metagenome assembly OCVQ01 (sample SAMEA3355526, study PRJEB22509) | marine metagenome | biome: marine; feature: river plume; material: water | place: USA | collected 2010-08-08 | depth 0.5 m | reverse complement strand
TGGTAAAATCAATTGTATACACATTGCCAACCGTTAAATCTGAAATAGAAACGGTAAAGCTTATCGGGAAATATAAATTCTTTGTTCCTTCGACTTTAATCTTATCTAGAAGGTCTCGCTCAACCTCAACACGATATTTACCATCACTATCCGTCGTTACGGTGCTATGTGAGACATAACTTGCCGACCCCGCCTTTAATAACTTCACCTGTAAGGTTTGGTTGGCGATATTCTGCACAAAAGTGCCATCTTTAATTGTTCCTTCTAGGATGTAAATTCCTATTTTCTTTTTGCAAGAAACAAAAGTTCCAATAGTCAGAATGAGCGTTATTAATGTGGATAAAAGGATAATCTTTTTCATATATAGTAAAAGTAACTATTGTCCCGACGATTTCAAAAAGATTTAAATAAATTAAACAGACAGTTTGTAGTTCGTGACGGGCATTTTCACTAACTTTAAGGCTCTAAAAAAATCAACCCATGTCAGTAGATAATAAAATAATATTTTCCATGGTTGGTGTGACGAAAAACACACCAGCTGGGAAGCAAATCATTAAAAACATACACTTGTCCTTCTTTTACGGTGCCAAAATTGGCATTATCGGATTGAATGGATCGGGAAAATCCACAGTGATGAAGATCATTGCAGGTTTAGATCAGTCGTTTCAGGGTGATGTCGTTTTTAACCAAGATTATTCAGTAGGTTATTTGCCTCAGGAACCTGAATTGGACCCGAAGAAAACGGTCAAGGAAATCGTAAAGGAAGGTGTTCAGGAAACTGTTGATGCGCTCGAAGAATTCGAAAAAATCAACAACTCATTCATGGACGAAGAAATCTTAAATGATTCGGACAAAATGGATAAATTAATCCAACGTCAAGGTGAAGTACAAGATATCATTGATTCTTTAGACGCTTGGGAATTAGACGCTCAGCTTGAAAGAGCAATGGATGCGCTTCGTTGTCCACCAGATGATCAATTGATTGAAACCCTTTCGGGTGGAGAAAAAAGACGTGTTGCACTTTGTCGTTTGTTGTTGAAAAATCCGGATATCCTTTTACTCGATGAGCCGACTAATCACTTGGATGCTGAATCGATAGAATGGTTGGAGCAACATTTACAACAATACAAAGGAACGGTAATCGCCGTAACTCACGATAGATATTTCTTGGACAATGTCGCAGGTTGGATTCTTGAACTAGATAGAGGTGAAGGCATTCCATGGAAAGGAAACTATTCTTCTTGGCTTGAGCAAAAAGGGAACCGATTGAAAAACGAAGAAAAAACAGAGTCGAAACGTCAAAAAATGTTGGCTAGAGAGCTGGAATGGGTGCGTATGAATCCAAAAGCTAGACAAGCGAAAAACAAAGCTCGTTTATCGAATTATGATAAAATGTTATCTGAAGATTTAAAATCGAAAGAGGATATTTTGGAGATTCCAATTCCAAATGGACCTCGATTGGGTAATAATGTGATTGATGCAGTGAACGTCGCTAAGGCATTCGGAGACAAAGTTTTATATGACAATTTAAATTTCCAATTACCACCCGCAGGTATTGTTGGTATCATTGGTCCAAATGGAGCAGGGAAGACGACGATTTTCAAAATGATTATGGGTGAACTTCAGCCTGATTCGGGTGAATTCACAACGGGCGAAACGGTGAAAATCGGTTACGTTGATCAAACTCACGCTTCTATCAAACCAGACAAAACGGTATACGATGTTGTATCTGATGGCTTAGAATATGTAGAAGTTGGCGATCAAAAAATCAACTCGCGAGCTTATTTATCTAAATTCAATTTCTCAGGTTCAGACCAAAACAAGAAAGTAGGTGTTTTATCAGGTGGTGAGCGAAATCGGTTGCATTTGGCCATGACCTTGAAAACGGAAGCGAATGTTCTATTGCTCGATGAGCCAACGAATGATATTGATGTCAATACGCTGCGAGCCTTGGAAGAAGGGATTTCGAACTTTGCAGGTTGTGCCGTTGTAATTTCTCACGACCGTTGGTTCTTAGATAGAATTTGTACACACATCCTTGCTTTCGAAGGTGAATCAGAAGTGGTTTGGTTCGAAGGAAGTTATACAGAATACGAAGAAAACAGAAAGAAACGTTTGGGCGATAATGCACCGAAGAGAATTCGATACAAGAAATTAGTAAAGTAAAAACGAAAAAGAAATTCGAAGCCTACGGCATTTTCTAAACGTCGCTTCACTTGTTCAATTTGAAGCGCTGAAGCGCATTCTGAAAACGAATGTCGAAGACTTCGAATTTATTATATGCCGCAAGGCTTCAAATTAAAAATTATGACAATAAACGAAATAGAACCAAAAGCACTTTGGAAGCACTTTGCAGATTTAAATGCTGTTCCAAGACCTTCGAAGAAAGAAGAACGGGTTATTCAATTCATGGTAGATTTTGGGAATGGACTTGGCTTGCAAACAGATGTTGACGCAATTGGCAATGTTATCGTCAAAAAAGGTGGACAAGCTGGATTGGAAAACGCCGCTCCGATTATTATGCAAAGTCACTTGGATATGGTGCACCAGAAAAACAACGACACGGTTTTCAATTTCGACAAGCAAGGAATTGACATGTTTGTAGATGGTGACTGGCTGAAAGCGAAAGGAACAACTCTTGGAGCGGATAATGGGATTGGAGTAGCGACGATTATGGCGCTTTTATCTTCGACAGATATTCCACATCCTCCGATAGAGGCAATGTTCACTATTGACGAAGAAACAGGGATGACGGGAGCGATGCAATTGGATCCGAGTTTTTATACGGGTAAAACATTGCTGAATTTAGACACTGAAGACGATGACGAATTGTCTATCGGTTGCGCTGGAGGAATCGATACGAATACAACGTATGATTACGCTCTAGTTGAAATGGAGAGAGAACATTTATCATATAAATTGACGGTAAATGGACTGAATGGCGGTCATTCAGGAATGGATATCGACAAAGGTCTGGGGAATGCCAATAAGTTGATGAACAGAGTGTTGTATCACTTGCGCTCATTTGTAGACATGCATTTGGTTGAATTTGACGGAGGAAGTTTGAGAAACGCGATTCCACGTGAGGCGACTGTTTCTTTAGCTGTATTGAAAGATGACAAAGGTTCGTTTGAAACAGAATTCAATAAGGTCGCTGAAATCATGAAAACTGAGTTTAAAACGGTTGAACCTAAATTGAATATATCATTCGCTGAAAATGGTGTTGCCTCAGGAAAGGTAATGTCGACGGCTGATTTTGTTAAAATTACCAACACGATTTACGCTTTGCACAATGGTGTTTTTAGAATGAGTCCAGATATTGCAGGATTGGTAGAAACTTCGTCTAGTTTGGCGCGAGTGATCGTTAAAGACGGAAAATTCATTACTCAATCTTTGCAAAGAAGCAGCGTAGAAAGTACAAAGGACGATGTGGCGAATACAATTCGTGCTTCTTTCGAAAACATGGATTGTGCAGTTGTTCAAGCAGGCGACTATCCCGGTTGGCAGCCCAATAGAGATTCGAAGATTTTGAATGTTATGGCTGATTTGTACCGTGAAATGTTCAAAGAGGAACCACAGATTAAAGCTTGTCATGCAGGTTTAGAATGCGGTATTCTTGGAAAGCATCTTCCAGACGTAGACATGATTTCTTTTGGTCCAAACATACGTGGAGCGCATTCTCCAGACGAAAAAGTTCAGATTAGTTCGGTTCTAAAATTCTGGAGTTACTTGTTGGCGACTTTGACAAAATTGAATTAATGAACAATCTTGACATGGTTTCTTTAGCAAATGCGAAGATGCCCTATGGAAAATATAAGGATAGGCTTTTGGTACATATACCAGAAGCCTATTTGGTTTGGTATAGTCAAAAAGGGTTTCCGAAAGGGAAGTTGGGTGATCAATTGGCCGTGATGTTGGAGATAAAAATGAACGGATTGGAAGATTTAATCTATCCATTGATAAAAAAATAGAAAAAAATCAATAAAATTTTATATCTGATATTGAATGAGTTAAGCCAATTTTTCGAGTTTGACATTCTTTGTTTCTTGTTGTTGGTGTAACCCAAGATAGGAGTTGCCGTAAACGAAGCTTGTAAGTTTTAAAAATTAGAATATGCAAGCGACAAAATTTAAAATGATGAACAACAATGTAAAGACGGCACAGTTCAGATTGCAACAACACAGAGAGATGGGACAATTTTCCAAGTTATCTATAATTGATGTTGCGAACTTACTTGACATGATTAATACAGCGGAGAGTTATTCTAAACCGAGCACTCAGCCCACGATATTTCAATCCATAGGATTCAACTAATTAAAGATTTCATAGTTTTAGTTTAGGTTTGGGTGGATTAAAAAAAGGAAGAACGAAAAGGTGTTCTTCCTTTTTTTTTGTGCCTATAAATTAAATTTGTTGTTTTCTTCAAAAGTAAATTTCATCACCCTTCTTTATGGACTTTCTTACTTTTAAAAATATGTAAAAGGCAAATATCAAAAATGAAACGGTTATTATGGATCCTAGAATTGGATTCATATAATTAGAGCTAGAAAACGGTTTTTCAAATTCACCATGCGGATTGGTGCCAGGAGTCGGTATGTTTCTGATCTGACGTCTATCGTTGCGATTCTCTTTTTCAAAACTATCTTCTATTTCGTTGAGATTTTTTTTTAGCTTTATCCTGATTGACAGTTCTTTCTTCTTCAATCGCATCGACTAAAGAGTCCAACCTTTGTTTCGTTATTTTATTAGAGCCAATCGCTTGGAACATCAATAAAACAAACCCTATTAAAATTAATCTGAACATTTTAGCTCTTAATCACTCCACTGCCAATCAATTGTTCACCATCGTACCAAGCTGCAAATTGCCCTGGCGTGATTCCGCGTTGTTTTGTATCAAACAAAATATAAATCCCTTTTTCTTTACGAATTAGAGTCGCTGGTTGATCTGCTTGACGGTAACGAATACGAAGCTCGTATCGTCGTGTTTCACCAATTTCCATTGCTTTTTTCGGCTCGATATAGTGAATGTCAGCTTCATCAATAAATAAAGCCCAACGGTTCAAGCCTGGATGCTCGTCGCGTTGACCCGAATATACCACGTTTGCATTTGTATCTGTTTGCAGTACAAACGATGGCTCTGGACGACCACCAATTTGAAGTCCTTTTCGTTGGCCGATGGTATAAAAATGGGCACCTTGATGCTCTGCAACCTTCAACCCTTGCTCTTGTGAATAAGAAAATGGGGTAGAAAGTTCTTCGACATGCTCTAAATCGACGGGAATTGTTTCGTAATCAGCAAAGACAGGTAAATTGGCTGGCAATTCCAAAACGGGTCCATGTTTCACTTTCAATTGTTGTTGCAAAAATGTCGGCAAACTAATTTTACCCACAAAGCACAATCCTTGCGAATCTTTTTTGTCGGCCGTAAATAATCCAGCTTCGGATGCTAATCTTCTAACTTCTGATTTTTGAAGTTCACCAATCGGGAACAAGGCTTTTGCCAATTGTTCTTGCGACAATTGACACAAGAAATAACTTTGGTCTTTTCCAGGATCTAATCCTTTTCCTAAGCTAAATGTACCGTCATCATTATCAATCTTTTGACAATAGTGACCTGTAGCAACATAATCAGCTCCTAAGTCCATCGCAGCCTTCAAAAAAACATCAAACTTTATCTCACGATTGCACAAAACATCCGGATTCGGCGTTCGTCCGCTTTCATATTCACGGAACATATAATCGACAATTTTATCTTTGTATTCGGCACTTAAATCGATGACCTGAAAAGGAATTCCGAGTTGATTCGCAATTAGCAAGGCGTCGTTCGAATCATCAATCCATGGACAGTCATCCGAAAGTGTAACTGATTCATCGTGCCAGTTGCGCATGAACATACCAATCACTTCGTACCCCTGCTCTTTTAAAAGTAAGGCAGTAACAGAGGAATCAACTCCTCCCGAAAGACCAACAACAGCACGTTTTCCTTGCATAGTGTAAAATTACGGAATTCTATGTCTTAAAATGGAGAGATTTGGTCTGTTATTTGTATTCTATCCGAAGAATTTAGGTCTAATTAACACAAAGCGCACATTCTCATTTATTATATTTGTCACATGCGGATTTTCTTATTCTTCGTTTTTTTCATGACTTTGACCTTAGCGAACGCTCAAGATTGCGATCGAGTTCTCATTTCTGGTAAGGTGGCAGACTCACTTCGTCCTCAGGGATTTTATAATCTAATGATCGTCAACCGAACGAAAGGGAAGGGCGTATTCGGTATGCCCAGCGGCGGATTCAGCTTATATGTTGATGAAGGAGATTCCATCACATTTTCCATTAAAGGTTATGAGAAAGTCGATTACATTGTGAAAGCGGATTCCACTTGTCGATTGAATAATATATTTTATATCACAATGATACCTTTGGAGTTTGATGAAGTGGTTATCCACCCTTTAAAAACATTGTCCCAAATTCAAGAAGAAAGAGAAGCTTTGGCCATGAGAGAAACACGTATGGTTACTGGAATTGAAGTGCTTAGAAGCCCAATTACCGCTCTGTACGAGCGATTCTCCAAAAAGGAACAATCCAAACAATTGGCGGCAAAATTGACTTACCAAGACAAACAGAAAGGTGTTCTCCAAGATTTACTTCGCTTGTACGTCGTTTATGACATTTTCGATTTAAGTGAATCAGAATTTGATGCCTTTATTGCTTTCTTAAACATTGACGAAGACTTCTTGAAAACAGCTTCAGAACTCGAGTTGGTGACTTTTATCAAGGACAAATTCGAGCATTTTAAACTGTTAAATCAGAATTAGACGCAGTCTTCGACTCCGCTCAGACTGCGAAATCGAAGTTTACCAAAAAATTTAAACCGAGGGCTAGTGCCGATAGCTATCGGCATCGAAGCCAGAAAGTCTAATTCCCTTTTTCTAATTCTTTCACACGTTTATCTCGTTGCATTGGGTTTTCTCGAGATTGCTTTTCCTTGTAAAAGTCGTATTTCGACGGCTGTGCAACAGGAGGGAAGGAGTTGTTGTTCAATTCCACGTCTGCAGTTTCAAGAAAAGGATCCAAACGAAAAGAAGTGGCTTCTTGACTGAAGATAAACACTTTAGTCACTGATTTTTCATCGCGACGCCAAATTTCAGCAGGAACACGAATTACTTCAGTTGTTCCATCAGCAAGTGTTGCTTCAACGATAATTGGCATGGGTAAACCACCTATATTACTGAAAGTGAGCTCGTAAAAGTTTTTGTTGCTTTTGATCAATTCTTTTTGTGCATCAGTCATTTTGGCCATTGCATCTTCGTATTCTTTTGCGTCCAAGGCATCTACTTTATAGATATCTCTTTTTGCATAAAAGTCATCAATGTCGCCGTCACGTTCATTCACCGTTTCTTTGATTGACTCTTTGTTGCGAATTTCACCAATAGTTTGGTCTTTTTTGACATTTTCTGATTTCGCTTTTCCTTTAGAAATAGCAGGATCAATATCGTTCAAGGCAAATCCTTTTACGTTGTCAATGGAAATATCAACGTGTTCAGTTGTGTAAAACCAACCTCTCCAAAACCAGTCTAAATCTACTGCAGAAGCATCTTCCATTGTTCTAAAGAAATCAGCAGGAGTAGGGTGTTTGAACTTCCAACGCTCGCAATAGGTTTTAAAGGCAAAATCGAATAATTCGCGACCCATAATGGTTTCACGTAGTATGTTCAGTGCAGTTGCCGGTTTTCCGTAGGCATTGTTCCCAAACTGCCAAATACTTTCTGAATTGGTCATAATTGGAGAAATGTGATTTTTGTCGCCGCGCATGTAATCTGCAATCAAATGAGCCGGTCCTCTGCGCGATGGATAACCGCGTTCCCATTCTTGTTCCGTTACGTATTGAACGAAAGTATTCAAGCCTTCATCCATCCAAGTCCATTGACGTTCGTCAGAATTGATGATCATTGGAAAGAAATTGTGCCCCACCTCATGAATGATAACGCCCCACATGCCGTATTTCGTGCCCTCAGAGTATGTCCCATCCGCTTCTGGACGTCCACCGTTGAAACAAATCATTGGGTATTCCATGCCGATTCTGTCCGTGTGAACAGAAATAGCAACTGGATACGGATAATCGACTGTGTACTTTGAATAGGTTTTTATTGTATGAGCGACCAATTTTGTGGAGTAACGTTCCCAAAGCGGATTTCCTTCCTTCGGATAGTAACTCATGCACATCACATTTCTATCACCTTGTTTCACGCTTTGTGCATCCCAAATGAATTTGCGCGAATTGGCAAATGCAAAATCTCTAACGTTGGTAGCCTTGAAAGTCCATGTTTTAGTACCCGTAGCCTTGTTTCCTTCTTTTTCCAAAGCTTCTTCTGGAGTTACAATCATTAAAGGGGAATCGGACGATTGTGCTTCTTTGTAACGTGAACGTTCAGTTGCCGTCAAACAATTGCTCATGTTTTGCAGTTCTCCTGTTGCACCTACGATGTGATCTGAAGGCACTGTAATGTTTACGGTATAGTCACCAAAAGGAAGCGCAAATTCACCTGAACCCAAAAATTGTTTGTTCTGCCATCCTTCTACGTCGTTGTAGACGCACATTCTTGGAAACCATTGCGCAATTGTATAAATATAATTGTCTTCTTTTGAAAAGAACTCGTAACCAGAACGACCGCCAACTTTGGATCTATCGTTGATATTGTATTCCCATTTTACCTTGAAAGAAATCGAACTATTCGACCCCAAAGGCTTGTCCATGTCAATACGCATCATCGTTTTATTGATGAAGTACTTCATTTTTCCGCCACTGGTCGAGGTTACTTCGTGCACTTTATAACCACCTTCGTAATAAAAGAGATTGCGTTCTACGTCTTCAATTGAACGAAAATCTTCCATTTTTTCAAGACGAATCATTCTTGCATCGCTACCAATTTCATATAGATTTTGGTCCAATTGCAACCACAAATATTCCAATTTATCAGGAGAATTGTTCGTGTAAGTGATCGTTTCTACTCCGCTCAATATCTGTGTTTTATCATCAATAGTTACGTCGATTGTATAGTCGGCTTTTTGTTGATAGTAATTGTGCCCGGGAGCTCCGCCTGCCGTTCGGTATTCGTTCGGTGTTGGTAATTCCTGATCTAGTTGAGCAAATTTAGATTGTCCCCAAGTAAAGGCAGGAAGCAAAGTAAGAAGGATAAGTTTTTTCATTATAAAGAAATACTTGATTTAGTTTTATTGGAAAGGAAAACAGCTGTTGAGCTTTTTAGTTCATCGCGGTAGGTAATTTTGTTTTGTTGTTGCGGAAATAGATCCATCATCAAATCAAAAGTTACGTCCAATGTGCTTGATTTTTCAACTTTAGTAGAACGAAAGTAATAATTGGTTAGACCTGTGTCTAGGTGTTCCATCCCTACAATTTCGAACGCAAGAGAATTACCGTTGACAGTAATTTGAAATCCGGTAAATATTTCGCGCGAAATTTGTTGTAAGTAGGTCGGCTTTGTTGGATTATCATTTTCGGTCAAATCCATTGCTCTAGTTTCCAACCAATCTTCAAAATCGTGTGTTGATAGTGTAAATGTGCCTTCATAAACTCCCTCTTCATTACTGTAGCTCAATTCTGCAAAGCCAAAGAAATATTCGTGGGCGTTTGCTTGGACTGAAAAGGCGAGAGCTACGATTAGTGTTAATAGAAGTTTCATGGATAAAATTTAATCTGAAATAGTAAACAAATTTGTCTATAAAAAACAAGTCAGGGTGAACATCAATTCACCCCGACAAATTCAATCTAAAAACCTATCTTTTTTTCATCTTATCCTGCTGCGCTTTTTGCATTTGCTCCAAACGCTCTTGGAATTTCGATTTACTTTTTTTGCCTTTACTATTCACGGTAACTTTTCGGGCAGCCATTTTTCCTTTCAGTTTGTCTTCATCCACAAAGAATTTCTTGATAGCCAAGGCAATCACAATTGAGAACAAAGTTGAAATGAAGTAATAATAACTCAAACCTGAAGAATAGTTATTAAAGAAAAAGATCATCATAATAGGGAACAAGTACATGATGATTTTCATGTTTGGCATGCCCGGTTGCTGAGGAGTCGACATTTGACCACTGTTGACAAAAGTGTACACCAAAGTTGTTCCTGCCATTAAAAGCGTAAATAAACTCACGTGATCACCATAGAAAGGAATCGACATGCCCAATTCCAAAATAGAATCGTAAGAAGATAAATCTTCTGCCCAAAGGAAGTTTCTTTGACGTAATTCAAATGCAGACGGGAAGAAACGGAAGACTGCCAACAAAATCGGCATTTGAATCAACATGGGAAGACAACCAGCCAATGGACTTGCACCTGACTCCTTGTACAAGGACATCATTTCAGTCTGCTTTTTCATTGCATCAGCCTTGTCCGGAAATTTCTTGTTTAATTCTTCAATCTCAGGTTTCAAGATTTTCATCTTGGCTGAAGAGACATACATTTTCCATTGAACGGGCATAAGAAACAGTTTCAAGATCAATGTCAATAAGAAAATCGCTAGTCCAATACCCAATCCTGTTCCAAGTAATCCATTGAACAATGGTTGAACTGCATAAACGTTGATCCAGCGGAAAAGCCCCCAACCAAAGTTCAAGACATCGTCGTAACCTTCACCGTAAGATTTCAATTCTTCGTAATCGTTCGGTCCAAAGAACCAATCGAATTCAACAGTTGCATCGTCACTTTTCGGGACGTTCAATGTTAAATCAGATGAATAATCTTTTAGGTGCGTATTCTTTCTTTTTTCCGTATCCGAAAAGTTTTTAGTCACCAATTTGGTTCCTTCTTTCAAGAACGGCGTTTTCGGATTAAGAATAGAGGAGAAGTAGCTTTGTTTGTATGCGACCCATTCCAATTTATCTTCAGCTTCTATATCATCGTCACCCATTTCGCTTAGGTAACTGAAACCTTCGTCTTGATATTTGTAACAAACAGTTGAAACACGTCTTTGCTCAGAGAATAAACGCTCGGTTTTCTTATAGGCTGTTTGCCAATTCAATTGAATTTTTTTGTTGCCGATATCATCCTTTAGTCCTTTGAAATCAATATCAAATCCTAAATTGTACGTTTTATTAGGCAAGGTATACGAGAAAGTAATTGATTTCCCTGGTTCAATCGTATGAGTGAAGCTTATTGCTTTTTTAGATTTCTTCGATACTTCGAAAATTTGGTTCGCAGTATTGATTTCTCTACCTGCAACGCTAATTGTTACGCCGTTTGAAGCATCTCCATCAGCGAAAAGTTGCAAGGGAGTTACTTTACCGTCTTTCTTTTGGTAGTTGTAGAAAGTCTCGTATTCTTTCAAGTATAACGAAGCGATTTGTCCACCTTTTGGATTGAAATCCACGATAAATTTGTCATTTTCCAATCGAATCAAATCTAATGCAACTGTATCCTTCTTGGTTGTATCCTCAATTTTAGCTGAAGTTCCAATATTCGCAGCGGCATCTGAAGAATCAAGCGCCTTATCTACTTTTGGCTGTGTTGTGTCTTTGTTAGCTTCAACAGCGGCAATTGAATCAGCCTCTACTTTGGCTACTTCCTTCGATGCCGCCATTTCTTTGCGTTGCGCTTCTTTGCGTTCCTCTTCTGATGGTTGATTAAAAATGCTAAACACACTTAAAATAGCACCAATTAAAACCAATCCAACGATGGTATTTCTATCCATTTCTAATTTTTTTCTTGTTTTTAATAACTGCTGCTACGAATGCCACAAATAAAGGATGCGGCTTGGCTACAGTACTTTTGTATTCGGGGTGAAATTGTGCTCCAAGGAACCAAGGATGGTCCGGAATCTCCACTATCTCAACTAAACCAGTTTCAGGATTTTTTCCTGTTGGAATCATACCGGCTTTTTCAAATTCTTTTAAATAATCATTATTAAACTCATAACGATGACGATGTCTTTCTGATATTTTATCTGTTGTATAAGCGATAGAAGCAAGAGAACTAGGTTTCAATTGACATTTGTAGGCTCCAAGTCGCATCGTACCGCCCATGTTGGAAATCGTTTTTTGTTCTTCCATCATACTAATGACAGGGTGAACGCAATTTTCTACAATTTCGGTTGTATGTGCATCCGAGTATCCAAGAACGTTTCTAGCGTATTCAATTACAGCACATTGCATTCCTAAACAAATACCAAAGAAAGGCACTTTGTTTTCTCTTGCATAACGAACGGCTTCAATTTTCCCAGAGATACCGCGTGAACCAAAACCAGGTGCTACAAGTATTCCATCCAAACCATCTAAAGTTTTATTTACGTTGTCGCACGTGATTTTTTCAGAATGTAACCATTTCACTTCTACCATGCATTCATTTTCTACACCAGCATGTATGAAGGCTTCGGAAATGGATTTGTATGAATCTTTCAATTCAACGTATTTTCCAATCAAACCAATGGTAACAGTGCTTTTTGGGTTGTGAATTCTATTCAAAAATTCCGTCCATTTCGTCATGTCCGGTTTTGTTTTGGTAGAAAGGCCTAATTTTTCAAGAACAACTTTGTCCAATTCTTCTTGTTGCATCAAAAAAGGAACTTCGTAAATTGTATTGGCATCGCGTGATTCGATCACCGCATTCATGCTTACGTTACAGAATTTCGCAATTTTCTTTCTTAACTCTAATCCTAATTCGTGTTCAGTTCTACAACAAAGAATATCAGGTTGAACCCCTAATTCCAACAAAGCTTTAACAGAATGTTGTGTTGGTTTCGTTTTTAACTCACCAGCAGCTGCCAAATAAGGAACAAGTGTCAAGTGGATTACAATGCAGTCATTTTCGAATTCCCACATCATTTGACGAACAGCTTCAACATAAGGAAGAGATTCAATATCGCCAACTGTACCACCTATTTCGGTAATAACAATGTCGTATGTTCCTTTCTTACCAAGAATTTGAATTCTTTCTTTGATTTCGTCAGTAATATGAGGAACAACTTGAACCGTTTTTCCAAGAAATTCACCTTTACGCTCCTTTTCAATAACAGATTGATAAATTTTACCCGTTGTAACATTGTTCGCTTGAGAAGTAGGAACATTTAAAAAACGCTCATAATGTCCCAAATCCAAATCTGTTTCCGCTCCATCATCCGTAACGTAGCATTCGCCATGTTCATATGGATTTAATGTTCCAGGGTCAATATTGATGTATGGATCAAGTTTTTGAATGGTAACTGAGTACCCTCGTCCTTGAAGCAAAGTCGCTAAAGACGCGGAAATTATCCCTTTGCCTAATGAAGAAGTAACACCCCCTGTTACAAAGATGTATTTTGTGGAATTTGACATGCCGTTTTTCGATTGTAACTACGGGAGGCAAAATTACACAATATACTGAGATGAGTAGGGCAAAAAAATGACTTTCTTTCAACATTAGTACGACCAAACGTTATTTAATCCTAATTGGCCATAAAAACGTGATTTCCGAATGTCTTCTTTGAAGAAAACAGGACAGCCATCTTCACTCAATCGAGGGTAATGCGGAGTCTTTCGTTCAATTCCTTTTGGAAGCAAGATCATGTCGTGCGAAAGTCGGTTTTGAAACGCGTGTCTAACTTGTTCAGAATCAACACCTATTCTTGCAGATGCGAAGTTAGAGTATGGGAGTTTGTAATTTGCACCGATATAGAAAACACCGTGACTAGTTTTACCGTAGGAAAGATCTTCTAGAATTCGGAAACCGCTGGGACATTTGTCTAAATGAATTTTCTCCCAACGTGAACCACGTGTTTCGCCTGTCCAAAGCTTAATGCCTGTTTGAAAAACGAAATCCTCATTTTGATAGGCTAATTGCAAATGTCCAGTTCTATATTTGTCAAGACCTATGCCTGCGAAAATATCATTTTCGAAAAACAACTGAAAACCAGAACTTTGAATTGTCCAACCGCCTGAATTTTGGGAAGTTTGACTATTGTCGCGATACCACAAATAATTGTAACCTATTGCATGTTGGTAGTTGGTTTGGTGATGCAGTCCACCCCATACAAAATCTTCTTGTTGAGATCGAGTCCCAGCTAATATTATCCCTCCTAAAGCGAGACGGTTTTCCCACATTTTATTGCGTTTGGCTAAATTAGTTAGAGAAAAAGTAGTTGTGTTTTCAAGGTTTACTTGGGCAAAGGAATAATTTATATATCCATTCAAACGAAGTCCTATTTGACTGGTGTGGGCGCCAACATTCATGACCAATCCCGCTTTTACGCCCCAATTGCTTTCTTGAAAAGCTTGAGTAAACGCATTGTTTTTGCTGATTACAGAAAGTAGAGCAAGTCCATGAAGTAAAAATTTGAGTTTCACAATAAGTTAGATTCAAATATTGTACCTAAAATATCCCAATAGTTTATTTCCCTCTCTGTCTCCCTAAAAGGAAGGACTAAGGAGGTGTGTTTTCAATATTTAATACAATTTCCCGATTAATTAATCGGTTTCAAGGAATGAATAGAATCATCTTCTAACTTTATGTATTTTGACTTGTAAAGATTTCCAACTGCTTTTTTGAAATTCTTTTTACTCATTCCAACTAGACGTTTAATTTCCTCGGGTGAGCTTTTATCGTGCAGATGCAGAACTCCACCTCGTCGTTGGATGATGTCGAAAAGTTCTTCCGAAAGGGGTTCTATTTTGCGATATCCTTCTGGTTCAAGACGAACATCTAATTTCCCATCTTCGCGAATGTTGTACACGTAACCTGTTGTTATTTCGCCTTTTAGAACGGATTTATTATAGTCCTGATGATATATTAAACCAGGGAATCTATCATCGACAATGACTTTGACGCCTAAGTCAGTTGTATCGTCTATAATTATGTCCACGGGAATATTAAGTTCTACTATGCTCGTATCCGTTTCAAAGAATTTCTTGTATTTGGTCGTGGCCACAATTCTATCGGTTGCATCATCCAGGAAAAGGTAAACCAAAACATATTCGCCTTCAACCAATTTATAGCGTTGTTCACGATAAGGCACCATCAAATCTTTTTCAACTCCCCAATCCAAAAAAGCACCATAATGGTTGACTTGATTGACTTTTAGGTAACCGAAGCGGTTGATAGTTAAATTGGGCTGAAGAGTGGTGGCGATTAATCGGTCTTCAGAATCACGATAAATAAACACGGTAATTACATCTCCAACTTCCCAATCTTCCTTTATATATTTTTGGGGCAAAAGGACATCCTGATTCTCGTCGCCCAAATATATGCCGACGCTAGTAAACCTAAGTATGTCTAAGTCATTGTATTCTCCTAATATCATCTAGAAATAAAGCGCTGAGGCTAATTTAGAATTGACTACCATACACGGTAGGTTCAAACTATTTGTAATTAAAGATTGTCCAAACGTCTCAAATTGAGGTAAAATGCTCTCAGAATGATACGCAAATGCCAATATTTCGGCACTATTTGCTTCTGCGTAATGTTCAATCTTCTTTATATAACTGCCTTTAGCAGGTAATTTCATGAATTCTGCTTTCACACCACGTTCCTCATAATTTTTTTTCACAATATGTGTACGTGTTTTCATGGTCATCGACAATCTTTCGTCGGCTTGGTCTTCATATAAAATGTGAACTTCGCCACCAAAGATATTCGCCATATCGCCAGCAATATTGACTATTTGAAGTGATTCTTTTGTTAAATCAACTGGTACAATGACCTTTGAAATATTTCGTAAAGGTGTTCCTTTTTGAACCACTAAGAATGGCACTTCTGATGTACGAATCATTTTTAGGGCGTGCGAACCAAAAAGTTTCTGTAAGCCAAGTGCACCGTGAGTTCCCATGATCACAAGTTGGGCGTGTTCGCTTTTCACCATTGAGCCCATATCATCTATGAAGTTTCCCGTTTTTACAACAGGTGATAATGTACATCCTTCGGGAAGTGATTGTCCTTCAATAATATCCATAAGTTTCGCTTTCGCGCCTTCCTCTTTTGAGGAATTATTGACAACATGCAATAATTCTATGTCGATATGAACGTGCTTTGCTATATTTAGCGCGTATCCTAGGGCAGTATCCCCGATTTCAGTAAAGTCGTGTAAAACGATGTACAAATTTTTACTCATAGCGAACCAATTGTGTTTTATCAAATATAAGAAAAGCTGTGAAACATAAATATAGTCGAGTAAAAAGAAGTGAACAACGTAATTGTGATTAACGTTTCTTTTTCTTTGGTTTAGACTTTTTCCAATCGCTATATGGATATTGATTACTTGGATCTCGTTTATCCTTTTTCTGAAACCATTTTCTTTTTTCTTTAGTTTGCTTTTCCTTTTTTGCTTCTTTGCTCGGGTCAACCTCAGGCAATGCTGCCTCGTGGTTGTTTCCGCCTGCAGGGGCATTTGGATTAGAAGGATTTTCCCATTTGTTTTTAATTCGTTTTTTTATTGGATCGCCGTTTTCATCGTATTTAATTTCTCCATTCTTATCGACTGGAATAACTTCAATTTTCTCTGAAGTCTTGCCGTTTACAGCGATTACGTCTTCTTTCAAGTACCATTTTCCATTCTTTAATTCAAAGGCATCATAAGAAAGATCAGGAACGTAGTAGGAATAGTGTCCCACTAAATTCTTGCTTTCAGGCGATAAATGATCGAAGAGTATGCGCTCGTACTTATCATCGTAGCGCAAGGTCATGGTGGTTTTCTCAGAGTGCTCGTAAAAAACTCTTTTGAATGTTTCGGAGCCTACTTTGAAAACAGGACTGCCAAGTTTCGCTAATGTACCAGAGAAATAAAGAACATCAATCATTTTCATATTGGAGGTAGTTCCAAGTCCATCCCAACCCAATAGAAGATACATGTCCCGATTTCCTTTTTCAAACGGGATGATTTGGTAGTACAAAGCACCGTACCATTGATTGGATTGTAATATTTCAGTTGGACGAAGCGGCATGACGTCGTTGCCCTTTGTGAATTCATTTAATTGAAGCTCTTTTTTCTTTACGTCATAGCGTTGAATAAAGCAAAAGTACTTTTGAGTTTTATCATCTTGTTCTACATTCCAATTGACCACCCGAACCAATTTATCTGGTGACGGAATGAATCCAACTGTTGTTAAACGCGAGAAAGGGTAGGATAGAGAACTTTCTCTCGAAAGCACTTCTTCCATTTTAGCTCTAAAAACTTCATTGCGTTCTTTCTTTTCTGCGTCATTCGCTGCATCTCTTAGCGAATTCAACAGTGTTTCCAATTCATTTTCGGCATCAGCAAAAGAAGTATGCTCCTGAGTATAAGCAAACAGGGTACTTATTAAAATCAAGATCAAAAGCCAAAGTATTCGAATCATTCTGGTTTGTTTAGTGCTTTGAAGTGCAAAATCCGTGCTACAATAACGTAAAATGGTCATTTTTTAACAAAATTTGTTGAAATTATTGACAATAACGAAAGGGGAGCGGGATTGTTGTGAAAAGGCCGTTCTTTTAGTTTTACAATTGTTTCAACTTCGAAATGGTCTCTGATGGATTGTCTGAACCGAAAACAAAGCTACCTGCAACTAAAGCATCGGCACCTGCTTCAACCAAAAGTTTACCTGTTTCAAGATTTACACCGCCATCTACTTCAATTTTTGCGTTTGCCCCTGTTCTTTTAATCAACTCTGCGGCTTGTTTTACTTTTTCGATAGCATTTGTGATAAACTTTTGTCCACCGAAACCAGGGTTTACAGACATAATTAAAACCAAATCAAGATCCTTTATTACATCAACAAGGGCAGCAACTGGTGTATGCGGATTCAAAGCCACTCCGGCTTGCATCCCATTTGCTTTTATGTTCTGAATCGTGCGGTGCAAATTACGACAAGCCTCGTAATGTACCGTCAAAATGTCGGTTCCAGCCTTTTTAAATTGAGCAACATAATCATCTGGATTTTCGATCATTATGTGAACATCCAATGGTTTTTTAGCATGCTTTTTTATCGCTTTGATTACCGGAAATCCAAAGCTAATATTTGGAACAAAAACACCATCCATAACGTCCACATGAAACCAATCTGCATCTGAGTTATTGATCATTTCAACGTCTCTTTGCACATTAGCGAAGTCACAAGATAAAACGGAAGGGGCGATAATTACTGACATTTTCATGGGTTTTGATGCAAAAGTAGAAAAATGTCATGAATGCGGCTTGTTTTGTTGACAAGTTGGTCGATTGTGTTTACAAGAAATTGTAATTTAGTGCAAAATTAAACCTAATGACATTTACAGCTTTAACCGTTATCTTAATTGCTACCGTTTTAGTCTCGCTCAAGGCGATGAATGATCCATCCATGAAAGAAAAATGGATGTATTCGCCTTATCAAGTCAAACATTCCAAGGAATCGTATCGCATTATCAGTCATATATTTATCCATGCTGATGCCGCGCATTTGATGTTTAACATGTTTACCTTGTATTTTTTAGGAAGCCAAGCGTTGGAGCCCATGCTAATGTATGAATATGGCGCTATGAAAGGTGAATTACATGTCGTAGCCATCTATTTTATTGGCGCTTTGTTTGCTACGATAATTCCATTTTATCGAAATCAAGACAATTATGAGTATCGAGCTCTGGGTGCATCTGGCGCGGTTTCGGCAATCGTTTTTGCCATGATACTCTGGTGGCCAGATATGGAGCTATATTTAATGTTTATTCCTATTCCTATACCTGCCTATTGGTTCGGTATATTTTACCTAGCCTATGAGATTTATATGGCGAGAAAAGGCAACACAGGAATTGCACATGATGCGCATATAGGTGGCGCCATATTAGGGATTATTTATATCTTAGTCATTAATCCTGAGAAGGGTAGCAACTTTATCAACGTAATTATTTCTGCAATTTCATGACAATTCTCCATGTCAACATCAATGGTCGAATTCTCCAAGAAGACCAAAACGGAATTCATACTTCTAATCGTTCCTATTTGTATGGCGATGGTGTATTTGAAACCATCCGTGTATTCAAAGGAAAAGTAATCAACTTTGAAAATCATTTTCATCGATTGAAAGAGGGTTCATCGGCTTTATATATCGATTTTCCTGAAAACTTCACTGCGCCCTTTTTTCTAGATAAAATTGAAGAACTCTTAATAAAATCTAATCTGACTGTCGGCGCTAGGGTTCGTTTATCGATAGATCGTATTGCAGGAGGAACCTATACTCCTGAAGGTAATGAAGCCAGTTTTACAATTGAAGTTCAGCCTTGGCAATCCGCAGATTATGAGTTGAATACCAAGGGGCTTGAAGTAGATGTTTTTACAGATATCCGCAAACAAAAGAGTAAACTTTCGAACTACAAAACGAAAAATGGTCTTTTGTATATTTTGGCAGCAATTCAGGCAAAACAAAAAGGGTTGCAGGATATGTTGATCACCAATGGAAATATGGAGATTATTGAAAGCTCCAATTCTAATCTATTTATAGTTAGTAATGGAGTGCTGTACACTCCTGGGTTGGAAAATGGGTGTTTGGCAGGTACAATGCGAATGCAAATAATAAATTTAGCTTTGGCAAATGGTGTGAAAGTGTATGAAAGTCCTATTCTGCCTCAGAACCTATTGAGTGCAGACGAAGTTTTCTTAACTAATGCCACGCGCGGTGTCGTTTGGGTAAGTGGTTATCGTACAAAACGTTACTTCAATAATACCTCCAGAAAATTGATTGCTTTATTGAACGATTATTGGGATGATGTTTTGAACCCCGAAGGTGAAAATGATTTGTTAAACAACGATTAAGTCAATAGTTCTATACATATTGGAAATCATTATACTTTAAAATTTCAAGTTAATTGCGTACATTTGCAGAATGAAATGCAGATGAAATTAGAGATTTCTATTGTTTTTCGTATTGTGTCAGTAATTCGTAAAATGATCAATGGGTAAATCACAAGAAACCTACAGCAAAAAGGAAAAAGAGAAAAAACGTTTAAAAAAACGTCAAGATAAGCTGCTTAAAAAAGAGGAGCGAAAGGAAAGTTCTGCCGGCGGCGGATTGGAAAACATGATGGCTTATTTGGATGAGAATGGGAACATCGTGGATAGTCCACCAGAAATCACAAAAAAGGTAGAAATTGACCATGAGGATATCGTATTAGGTGTTCCAACGCGCGAAGCGGAAGAAGACATGGGCGATCCAGAAGGAAAAGTTGCATTCTACAACGATTCAAAAGGTTATGGATTTATCAAGGATTTGCGTACGCAAGAAAGCTATTTCTTCCACGTAAATGGATTGATAGATGAAGTAAGAGAAAACGATAAGGTTACATTTATTTTAGAGCGTGGACCGAAAGGTATGAATGCTGTTAAAGTTAAATTGATTCCTTAAATAGTATTCAAGTATAATTTTTCAAGGTGGACATTGAACGAGTGTGGTTCATTGCGATAAACATTCCGAATTCATGGAAACTTTTGACGATTTTAAACTTAAGAAACAACTTAAAAATGCGATAGCCGATCTCGGCTTCGTAACGCCAACACCCGTACAGGAACAATCATTCTCCATCATAAAAGCAGGAAATGATATTTTAGGTATTGCCCAAACGGGTACAGGGAAAACGTTGGCCTATTGTTTACCCATTTTAGAAGATTTATCGTATTCAGAACAACTTCACCCAAGAGTTTTGATACTTGTGCCAACGAGAGAGTTAGTTGTGCAAGTGGTGGAAGAGCTTGAGCTTTTTGCTAAATATCTTAGCGTCCGAATTCTGGGGATTTTTGGTGGAGTCAATATCAATACACAGCGACAAAAATTATTGAATGGTGTCGATATTATCGTTGCCACGCCAGGCAGATTGTACGATTTGGTGTTGAATCAATCCATTTCGTTGAAGAATTGTAAACGATTGGTCATTGATGAAGTCGACGTTATGCTCGATTTAGGATTCCGTCCACAATTGATGAGTATTTTCGAATTGATGCCGGATAAGCGACAGAACATTATGTTTTCTGCGACGATGACAGATGAAGTTGAGGAGTTGATTGATGCTTTCTTTATAAACCCTGCTAAAGTCAGTATTGCTGTTAGCGGAACGCCCCTTGATAATATTCAGCAGTCTAGCTATTATGTAGAGAATTTTTACACAAAAATAAACCTATTACGAATTTTAATCAACGACAGAAACACGTTCAGAAAAGTGTTGGTCTTTGTTGGGAGCAAAAGATTGGCTGATAAGCTCTTTCAAGAGCTTGAGGAAGATTACGGAACTGAAATTGGGGTAATTCACTCCAATAAAGCCCAAAATACTCGTTTGACCGCAATTGAGAAGTTTGATAGTGGTCAAAATAGAATATTGATAGCGACGGACGTTATCGCTCGTGGTTTAGATTTAGATCGAATTAGTCATGTGATCAATTTTGACGTTCCAAACTTTCCTGAAAACTATATGCACCGAATTGGTCGTACAGGTCGAGCAGAAGAGGAGGGAGCCGCTATTTTGTTTCATACTGAACGAGAAGAAACAGCAAAGTTGGCAATCGAAAAATTGATGGGAATTTCTATACCGATTAGTTCATCTCCAAAAGATTTGAAATTTTCGGCTCAATTATTACTGGAAGAACGACCTGAAGAACCTGCTGAGAAAAATCCACACAGGAATGACCGCAGAGATGAAAAAGGGCTTAGCTTTCACGAAAAGAAGCTAAAGAATCAAAAGATTAATCTAGGTGGCAGCTACAAGAAAAACAAAGGGTTGAAGTATAAGAAACCTCGAACCAAAGGTGATAAAATAGCCAACCGAAAAAAACGATAAAGTATTTCAAAAAAAAGTCCCGTCTCAATTGAAACGGGACTTTTTTAGTATAAACAATTCTATCT